>Ga0255039_10000108_pt1 | contig 27356 bp, 41 predicted proteins | sample BC1_12_1_MG_FD_181713 | JGI IMG/M metagenome (GOLD analysis project Ga0255039, IMG submission 181713) | Seawater microbial communities from Strait of Georgia, British Columbia, Canada - BC1_12_1 | ecosystem: Environmental > Aquatic > Marine > Strait | place: Canada: British Columbia | collected... | reverse complement strand
CCACCTTCATATAATGTTGCATAACCTTCCTTTTCCAACATTTGTTTTGTTAAGTCCTCAACATAATCACCTCTCACAGTATTTCCTTTCGTATTGTAGGTGAAATCTCTATATTCATCAATAGTAAAGTACTTCATAAACAACTTTAACAAAACATTATTCTTTCTGAGGTTTAAAAGGTATGACTTAATCTCAGCCACATTCAATTTAGTTAATTCATCTATCTTACCACCTTTTAAAAATAATGTGGTTAACAACTCAGATAAATCGTTGTAATTGGTGTTTAATTTATTCACATAATCCCATTCACCATTTTCATCTTTAACCAAACAACAATTATTTAACTTTTTTGTATAATAAGTCCCATCAGACTTTTTAATTATATCCTTAACTATTCCAGTCTTATATAGATACCCCATAGGTTTTTGGTACTTAGGATTCATATCCTCACATTGTTTATCGTCTTCCAATAATTTATTAACAATGTCTTTCATATTTAAACCATCGTAATCACCTAACCAAGAACCTAATTTCCTAATATTGTCACAAACCAACTTTTCGTTACCATAGAATCTTTCACAACATTTATAATCTATCTCTTTCTCCATAGTGATTCTATCAGCCTCTTTTCTCTCATTTTCTTCAAATTCAACGCTTGGGTGTGATAACCCATTATCATATGTTTCCACATCATTTAATATGAAATCCATAATGTCTGTATTATTTTCTTCTTTACCCATCTTCTTTGTTTTAGTTTATATACAATATTTTCTTATTAGTTTGAAAATATCTGTTATATCTGTAAACTCTATTTCTTGTTCTTTCTTTATTGGTGTAAATGCTAATGTAAATCCATGATTAGCTTGAAATATCTCAGTAACACGTTTACCATTTATGTAATCTATGTAAATCCAAGGATAATTTCCACCAAGCTTTACTTCTATACCTATCTTCTTTAACCTTCCTATGAATATTGTTATCTTATCTTGGTTACTCATCTTTGTTTTGGTTTAAATGATAATGATATTCCTATGTTAATCCACCCAACTATGAATTCATACTCTCCATTGAGTGTTCTGTCATACGTTACCTTAATGAATGGTAATACATGGAACTGTCCAAATATTGTATATTTACTTATTTTCATCTTTGTTTTGGTTTTACTTTGGCATTTCCTTTGGCATAAAGTACGCAAATACACACGCTAAAATAAATGCTATTAATAACCATATTTGAAATTCTTTACTCATCTTTGTTTTGGTTTAATCTTTTCAATAAGAATTTCTTCCTTTTCTATAACTACAATTTCTTCCTCAGGAAAACACATTCCTTTATAGTTGAAATGAGGAGTAGATATTAGAACAGTGTCATAGTAAATATGACTAAATTGGGGACAGGTTTTACATGGTTGTGTTTTTTTATTACAACCAAATAAACCTATTATCCCTATAACAAATAATAATTTTTTCATATTACCCACATCTATTAGCTAATATTAACCTAGCGAAATTAAAATCTTCAACACGATTCAATTTAAGTCCAAATTTTTGAGCTACTGGGTATAAATACTTATAAGCTTCTGTAATTGTCATCTGACCGATTTCCATTTTATAACATTTTTATACGATAATAAATTTTAACGTATTACAAATATAAAGATAATTTATATAATTGTCAAACTATTTTATCTCAAAGATGAAAGTGATACCAGCCAAATTAATTTCAATTACTTCATTATGAACAAAATTTGTCAGGTTATTATTAGTATTCTCAAATAATTCCTCATCTAACTTTTTATGTGTTTCCTGATCTAATTTATACCCGATGGTTAGTCCCTCAATAGGTATACTATCGTTGTCTACACATTCATTGGCGATTTGTAAAACTTTTTCTAAATCCATCTAAAATATTTTCATTAACTTGTCCCAAAACCTCTTTACTCTAGATTTTTTAATTTTATGTACTCTACCCCCGTTGTATTTTATATGGTTACCTAACCCAGATTTTATATCTTTTATAAACTTTTCTTTCTTTAACTGAGTTTTCTGTTTTTCATATTCAATGTCCCTATCTATTCTCTTAATTTCATCCATATTACAAATATAGTTAAAATATTCGAACAAGTGAAGAATACATAGTTGGGAATAATGGTTTTGGTAGGTTATTTAAATTAAACCAACCGCACTCTTGTGTCTCATCGTTTAATTTACATTCATATTCTTTATCACAGTAACCTAAATAAAAATGGTAATCGTCACCTAAAGTTGTTTGTATTTCGAATAACTCATACCTTATATTGTCTGAAGGTATCTGAGTTTCTTCCATCAGTTCTCTCTTAACACCCTCTAACACAGTTTCACCTTCATCTATTGCACCACCGAACGCTGCCCAACAATTAGGGTAACGTATTTTTTTAGATCTCTTACCTAATAGGAAGTTACCTGTTTCCTCACATATTAATAAAACACCACCATTCTTTTTCATATTATTTTTTATATTTAAATGTTTATTACCCACATAACTCCTGCCTCATTTTTTCATCTAAACCATTAATGAACCCTTGAGCATATGTGTCATACCCACTACCAAACTTCTCCGTTGACTGTTCACACCAACCATTATAGTTAGTGGTATAGTCCCACAATGATTGTTGATCCGTCATACCGCGATTTTGTAAGTATTTCGCAACTTGATATCCTGTTCTATCTGAACCATTTCTACAATGTATTAAAGTATTACCCTCTTCTAAATAAGGTTGTATTTCTTCCATTGACTTAGTATATCCTAAATTAACCCCATCTATTTTTTCACCATATCTGGGTTTATGTGCATTAATAAAATGAAATTCAACCCCATAACATTCTGCAATTTTTCTTTCCTCTCCCCTCGTAACTTTTGTTTTCCCAACGGGACTTGTTTCATTATTCCCATTCATCCTTACAATATGTTTAATATCATAAGTTTCTAAAATATAAGCTAACTGTGGTAATGTAGGTTGACCACTACGAAAATTAGTACTATTAGGTATCTGAAAGAATTTTATTTTGTTTAAATCAGATGTAGTTGTATATGGTTTTACTCCACAAATTTTAGATTCCTTTAACCCTTCATAGTTATCAGAATCACCCACCATCTTTTTGAAAGTGTCTTCTACTTCCTCCGGACTTATATTAGAACTATTTACACTACCCTCATAATAACTCTCTCCCCTAACTTTATTCTTTATATTCGATAAAATTGGTAACCCTGCCCATTCCATAGCTATACTATTACCCGCTTTTATAGGGTTGGTTTTTATTAAATCTAAAGTTACTTCTCTTTTTCGTTTCATTAAGTCCATAGCTATTTTATCTTGATTACATTTACTAAATAAATCATCTTCGTTAAATCCAGCTTTTTTAGCTTGTTTTAGTAAACGCGTAAATTGCCACATACCAACCGCAGGGTTATCTGTGTTATTACCACCTTTACCCACTATATCAGCAATTTCTTTAAATGTTAACTCTGTAGGGGGTTTACCACCTAAGATGTCTCCATATTTTTTACTTACTGTTGTACCTGGATATAAACTTTCATACCCACCATTATTTGATTCGGCTTTATGTATTAAATCGAAAATAGGTTCCCACTTTGTCGGAATACACTCGAATTTATTAGTCACCATACTATCACCATTATCTAAATCTATAATACTGGAGTTTTCTACATCGTCATTATTCAGTAAATCATCATCTTCTACACCTTCTTCATCTGCCAACCCCTTTACACTATCTTTAAGTATCTCATATGTAATTGGACCAATAATCCCATCCCATTGTTCTGGTTGGTTCGGCATTTCATTTTCTTGAAATTCTTCCACCGCCTTTTCAGTAAAAGGTCCGTAAATTCCATCTACACCATCACCATTTGGTCCGTAATATCCTAAATCATAATTTAAAGACTTTAACATCTTTTGTATCCTCTCAACATGTTCTGGATTGTTATCATTCCATCTTCTAATGTTATTACCCTCTAACTCAATGTTAAAATCAGTTACTTTTTCACCTTCATCACTAACTTCTTCATTTAGAGGTCGCCTAACTAATCTTTTATATTGACTTTCTGTTAAAATAATTCTTTTCATACTACTGTAATTAATCTCAATAATTTTCTTTTTAAACCTTCTCCTCTGATCATAAAATGTTTATCTATGTCAGATAAAAATTTATCAACAGGTTTAAATTTAGGTAATTTACCTTCTTCATAATAATAGCATAACATTATCTTATTTAATTCCACTAACCTATCTTTAGGTAACTTATTAATTTCTTCTAAATAAATATTATTATCGTATTCAACCATAGTTTGTGCAAATTTATACATCGGTAATTCTTTTAAATAAGTCATAAATTGTTGTCTATTTTCTGGACTCCTCTTAGATATCATAGTCGCAGCTTGTTGAACAAATGAATTCAGTTCAAAAGACAATGAGACATATAACATATAAGCAATTCTATCTACCGCATCACCATAAATATTTCCGTTTTGGTATGTACCTTCACACCCTTTAAGTTCTTTTGGTGATTCCAACCCCCTATTAACCCATTCATAGAGATGCATAAACTCATGTGAGAAAAATGAAGATACGTAATAATGTAATGTTTGGTAATTAATAGTTTCTCTCTCTTTTGGTATTGTTAATATCATATCAAACTCAGCGTCTAAAATATTATAACTCCCATCTTCATTCTCAACAATTTTTGTCCAATATGGGTTATAGTTCATATCCACTGAAGCTTCATCATCTTCACTATCATTTATAATAACTGTTAATAATATACTCTCTATAGGTATCTCTTTATAGAAGTCTCTCTCTTTCAATTTTAAAGATAGTTTTTTTAAGGAATAAGTATCCTCCGCCACATCTTGTTTTAATACCATAGGTAATAATTCATCTGTAACATAATCACCCCACTTCTCAACCGATTTAGAGTATCCACGACCTTCATTTATTACCTTTTCGTATTGATTCCTATTTACAATTACTTTCATATTAACTATTATTATAATAATAAATATCATAAAAAATTTAATAAAATAAACAGTATGGAATTATTATTAATTATTTTGGTTGGTTACTCTATATCTAATATAGTAGTATTCGGATCAATATTTAGTGGTTTAAGAGAAACCGCAGAAATTTACAACCCAAAGTTCTTTGGGAAATTACTAACATGTATGATGTGTACACCATGGTGGGTAGGGTTTTTCCTATCTTTAGGTTCACAAATTACCGGATATACCGAATTTTCCCCATTCTTTTCTAATGGGTTAGAAAATATCTACTTATCCATATTTTTAGATTCTTGTTTAATTTCAGGATCTACGTGGTTAATACACACTCTACAAGAAAAGTTAGAGGCATAAAAAAAGAGGGTTAAACACCCTCTTTTTCTTTTTCAATTTGATTTGTTTTTTCAGTGGGTGGTAGTTCCACACCATTAATCACCTTTTTAGGGTTTGACGGTAAATCGCTTAATGTGGGACTAGAGATAGTTTCCACTACAAATTTCAACTTTTCTAAATCCTTTAAAGGTTTATCCGTAAATAACAACTTTAGTTCTTCAACTTTAGCCTTTAATAAGGTAAGTTTATTTTCTTTTTCCACATTAAAATCTATAATGTGTTCAACATGATCCAAAACAATATCTAAAGAGTCTTCTGGATTCTTAGGGTATACCATAAAATAGTTTTGGTTACTACTACTAGGTTTATATACTACTGTATCTGTTTCGAACATATCCCAACCATCACGTAGAATCACATCAACAACAGGTAAATCCTTTACAAACCTAATACCCGTCACATAAGGTCTCAATTCATTTAACTTTTTTTGAACCATATATCATATTTTTATTCCACATATTATTGTCATTAAAAAATAAGATATGGATATACCTAAAAAAAGTAAAGAAGCTTTATCTAAGACGAATCGTTCTTCACTCCTAAAACTCCTCAATAAAAAGAAACCATGTCTTAATACATTTAAAGACGAAAGAATGAAAACTAATAATAATACTCTATTAAGTATATCCATAACTATATTATTTACACTACTACTTCAGAGTTCTTTTTATTAGAAACATCTACCCTAATGTCTTGACATAAGTTTTTAATCTCTTGACACCCTTTTCGAACTCTTGTTCCAGCAGCTTTATTATTTTTCACATAAAATTTAGTAGCATCTTCCTCTAAATTTTCAACTAATTTTTTTAATTCTTCGTACAATTCCATTTTAATTAATTTTTATACATTGTAATTATTTATTCTGGGTTTTTTTCATTTAAAGTACCCATATACTCACTTAAAGTTTTAATCTTGTTATTAGATTCACTTACTCTACCTAAAAGTTTATCAAAATCTATTTTTCTATGAATAGTAGGTTTAGTCTCATCATTTAAAACCCTATTTAATTCCATTTCGACTGTATCTCTTTCAGATACTAAATCAGATAACATAATTTCTAAAAACTTAAGTTTATTATTCATATCTACAACAATAAACAATTTTTAGAGAAAAATAAATAGTTAACCTTATGTTTTTACCTTTTTATTTAAACTTTTATCAAGTAATTTATATAACTCTATTAATACGTCGACATCTGATCTAGTTTTTAACCTATGATAGTTAAATGATAAGTCACATAGTAAATTTAACTTACTCAATCTATTTTTTACGTCTTTAGATGTGTAAAACAATTCATAATAAAAAAAATAAAAATATTCTTCTATTCTTTTTGTATTTTCAAATATAATTTTTTCTGATTTAAAATCACTTATAACTTTATCAATACACCATTTAAAATGTCGTATAACTTTTTTTTCACTATCAATATATTCTGACCCTAAATATGTTTCACTTATGGTTACATTTAACGACATAATAAAATCAAAATATAGATTACACCTTTCATACTTTATATTATTAGCTCTATACAGTAAGTGCATCTGTTCATATGTTAACGGGTTTGTAATATAATCCATAAATTCAAATCTATTCATTTTAAAAGTATAATAACATATTAAACATTTTTAAACCCTTTTTAATAATTCAACTAGTTCATTCTGTGGAAAACAATCAAACTTATCCTTACGTACATTTGTATGTGTCCACAAACCTTTAATTCTACCATTATAAGCATCCTCATTAAAGTCAAACGCATCTTTAGGGTGGATACCATCTTTTAGTAGTTGTGGTAAACCATTAGTCATATTAATTTTTGGATATGTTTTTTTAACATGTTTAATTAATAACCCTAAACTTTCTATTTGTTCGTTAGTATAAGCGTGCCAATACTGATAACCCCTGAATTCATAACCTAAGTCACAAACCATACTTTCAGGTACTTCACTATTAACGTAATTATAAAATTTATCACCCTTCTTAGTTAGATATCCAAAATTGTTAATCTCAACCGCTGAAGAATATTTAGACATATTAAAATTACCGATTTTACCTAAATGCCAACCAATATAGTTATTCGGAAAACATTCTACTACTTTACCATTGTACTTATCATCACCGTAACTACCTACCTTAACACTTGTACCACCAACACAGTATTGTGTCGCAACTCTACCTCTTTTATCTTTATTCCAACTATTAATAGTTTTATAAGGGTTATTCCAACCTGCAGTATGGTGAATGAAGAAATTTAATGGTTCAATTTTCCCATAATCTTTCACATATTCATTACCATCTAAATATGCTCTATCAATTTCTAAACCATCTTCTGTCTTATAAGAACCCAAATAATTTAATTTATTATCTTTATCATCGGAATCGTCAAAGTTGGTTCTATCAGTATCTATACCACCTTCTTTAGTTTGTTTAACCATTACTTCATAAGTTTTCGGACCTACAATACCATCATTAGTTAATCCATTGTCAGACTGAAACTTCTTTACCGCTAATTCTGTTCCATTACCAAACACACCGTCAGCAGTAATACTCAACATTTCTTGTATTTCTTTTACGTTAGAACCTTTATCACCTTTTTTAATCATAATCTTTAAATTGCTTTTTTAAATTCTGTAATGATATCCTCATTAGGTATTATAATATCAGACACTATTACTTCAATTATATTGTCAAAATATTTTTTAAGTGATGAATCACTTAAGTCTCTTGGTGGTTCGATTTTATAATATCCAGAATCTATTGATTCGTCATACTTGGTTCTGTTAAATGTAATATATTTCGAATTAAACTCAGATAGATCATCATTATGAGATATATAATCATACCCATTTTTACCTTCGTTACCTTCGGATCCTACATTAGGCATCATATTAAAGTATATCACCCTAAAAGGACTTTCGATAGATTCTACTTCAATGGAGTACATTTCTTCTAAGATTGCAGTATCTAAGTCACCAGACCCAACATTTAACCTATAACCACCATTTTTGTTTTCATATATAATTTTATTTTTGTAATTATCCTCAAAGTAAGTTAATAATATTGGGGATAAAACACCCTCACTAGTATAATTAAATGGTATTGTTTTTCTTTCTATCTCCTTTGGTATGTTCTGAAATATAGTTTCACCATATTTTTTATAAAATTCGTAGACACTATATAAGTATTCATAGTCCTTAATGTTTAACATTGAAGAAGCTTTCAGAATTACTTGCCCAACGGTCATATCATATTGGTTACTTCCGTAATAAAACACATCATCTTTAATTTCATGAAAAAGTTTTATTACTACCTTATCTGTCATAGATAAATCTAAATCATCTACTATTGATTCTACCAAAATATTTTTTAATTGTAAACTCATATAATATAAATATTATATAAAACAAAAAAGGTGAGTCAAACTCACCTCAAAAATATATTAAAATAATTTTATATGAAAATGTGGTGAACTTTTCTTTCTTTCATCAATAAAATCTGCGATGTCACCATTTTTTTTAGATTTTTCTAAAAACTTTAATATTTCATCATTTTTCGAACTATCCTTAAATAAAGAAATATCTATAGCCTTATTATCTTGATGATTACTCATATATTTACCCTCTGTTTCTTTTTCTTTAAGAAAGTCTATTGCCAATTTTTTAGCCTTTTTTGGTTTGTCCTCATAATCTACGAAAATTTTCTCTATAGGTATACCAAATACTCTGGAATAACCTACACCACCTTCTTTACTAGATTTTAAGTAATCTCTATCATCAAACCATTGATCCCAAACCGCATCAATTTGTCTTTTAGGTCCCCTATATCCGGAAGTTATGACTGGACCAACATATGAATTAATATTATTCGTCATATGATCAATATATGATTTAGCAAACTTATTGATTTTGTTTCGTAAACCACTAATATTAATATCTTTAGCAATCCAGTACGATTTTTTTCTTTTTCTTTCGGTTTTTGACCCCCCATACTCCCAGTCTACCACTTTTCCTGATGTTTCCTTAGTTTCGGGGTTGTATACTATGTCGATTTGTTCAAGTTCTATATCGTCAATATAATCACTTGATACACCTATCTCCTTTTCCTTTTCTTCACCCTTTTTAGGGTCTTCGTTTTCTTCTTCCTTTTTAGGATCTTCGTTTAATTCAGATAAAAGGGTTTTTAACTGTATTTCTGTGATAAGTATTTTCACTATATGACATTTTTACCTCTCGTTGACTCTATCAAAGTTTTAAATAATTTTGTCTCCTCAGTGTAATCTGTAGATTTACCCATTGAATCTGAATGTTTATAGTTAAATAACTTTTTCATTTTATCAACATCCTCATTAATTTGAGTTTTGTTTTTTGAATTAAGAATAGTACCTTCATTTAAAGACTCATCCCATCTAACTTTAAAAGTTTGGTTACCGTCTGTCATTAGAAATGTATGTCCGTCAACTTTATAACCCTCCGGAATTAATTCTTTCATTTCGTATTCATTTTCGAATTTTTGTTTAAAGTTTAATCTTTTCATTTTATTTTCGTTTACACCTTTTGTTACTCTTACTCTTGGGGTTTTTTGATACTCCGTTGGTAAGTCATACTTATATTCTTTATACTTTTTAGACGCATCTTTTAAGTTTTCGTATGTGTCATTTTTATCTTTTGTCTCTCCAAAACCATCATGAGTCCCAAATAAATCATCATACTCAGAAGTATCATTTAAATCATCATTTCTTTCTTCAAATGAATCATACGCATCTGTACCTTCATTATCATATCTTAACCCATACATTTTACCAGCACCTAAAGCTTCTGTATCGTATACATCTAATGGTTCTGTTTGATCTTGTTCCCTATCCATCTTTGGTTCGATGAACTCCTCACTATCAAAATCATAATAATTACTTATTTTTTTATCAAAAGATTTTAACGCATCACTATTAAACACACCACTTTCTTTTTTTACTCTATCAGCAACTTTCAACCCATTAGGTTCTACATCCTCACGAATGATTACTTTTGTTTTTTTAGTTAAAAATTTATTTTCCATCTTACTTTTATATATAAATATCTATAAATTAGATAATGTTATTTTTTTATTTTTAAATTAGACTTTTTCACTGTCTTTAAAATACGACTTTCATTAAAAACTTTATTTTCAGAATATAATTTTATAGCTTCAGGACTTTGGTTGCAGTAAGGAAATTTTCGACACCTATCTTTAATTTTAACAAACTTACCACCGGGATAAGCAGTTTTACTATGTGTACTACCTTTTTTACCTGACCCTTTACCTGTACCCATAAACTCACTATCCGCAAACCCTGGTGTATCATAAGTCCCAACAGCACCTGCGTAAGATACTGCTTCTTCAATATCATCTTCTTCTATAATTTCTTTATCTTCATTAAATGAGTAAATTTTTCCGATGGGTAACCCTGTCTGTCTTTTACCTACAATACCATTATTTGTAACAGGAACATCTGCAAAATTTCTTCTAACTGGTTGTTCTTTTCCTTTTGAGAATATTCCAATATAAGACCCACTAGACCCCGCAGCAGATGTTGCTTCGTCCATATCTTCTGAATATGATAATGATATACCCTCTAAATCTAATTTACCTTCTTTATGAAGTTTTTCCATATCTTTTTTTGATATTCTTACTGTTTTCCTACCTTCTCCTCTAGCCTTTTCTATTGCAACTATACCAAAATTATCATTAGTATAGTAATCACAAAATTCTGATACGTGATCCATCGCTATCTCTTTAGCTTCTTCTTCAGAATCTGTATGTTCCATTTCTATTTTAGTCCCAATACCAATCTCCTTTTTAATGTCCTTTATATCTACATCATGTTTTTTAGCTAAGTCTTCTGGTGTCATATTATCAGCTTCACCACCGACAAATTCTTCTTCTTTCACAAAGTTAATTTGACTTAGTGGTGGACCAGCTTTCATCGCCGCACCCCTAAACTCACCATAAATGTCTTCATTCATATTTTCAGTACCACATTTTATTCTCATCAAACCTATTAAATTCTCCAACTTATTTAAGTCTTTTTCTGGAATATCATGTAATTCATTTAGTAGATTAAACATTCTTACACCAACCTTTAATTGTTCCCAATTATTACAAGAAAGAATCACCTCTCTTGTCCTATCATAATCAGACATCATTTTTTCACTATTCATTACTTTAACCCTGTTAACCAAAATTGTCTTCTCATCCACAATTCTTTATGTAATTGTACAAGAACATCTTTATTGATGTCTACAATGTTTTTCCTAAACTTTGTACCCTTAAGTTCTTTTTCTAAAATTTTTAAGACTTTTTTCTCAAGGTCACTACCAAAAGCATCTTTAATTTCTTTTCTGATCATAACACCAATTTTGTTTTCATCAGTTTTTGTTAATGATTCTGAAATAATTTGTTTAAGTCTTTTATTATCCATATAATATATAAATATTAAAGTTTCGATAAAAAACTATAGTAATGATAATAAAGTTACTATTGGTAATATGATTGACCCAGCAAAACCTAAAAATTTAAAAAATTTTTGTTTCCTGATTTCTTTTTTTTGTTGGTTAATAGTATCGTCTTTTAATACAATCACTTTTTTATTATTAGTTATTATATTTTTTAAATTAATAACTATTTCACCACAATTATCGTTTTGTTGGTTTATCTTTTCAATGATACTATCTTTAAGTAGAACTACTTCCTTATTTAAACTATCCCTTTCGATATATATATTCAATAAACTATCAGTAACTTCATATTCTAATAAATCACTAAGTATAAATTTGGCATCTTCCAAATTCATAATCACCAAAGTATCACCACTATCACTTACCGTTGTTTTAATTTCTCCTTTTGAGATATTCTGTGATATTACTGGTAACGTCATTAGCGTCCATAATAATAACATTAGTAGGTATTTCATTTCTTTTTCTTTTTAATTTTTCAATTTCAACTACTGAAGATTCTAGTTCAATTACTATTTCATTAACATTTTCCTCTAAAATAACGACATCTTTTTCTAATCCCATATTAATGGTAGTTAAACTATCATTGCATTCCATAAGTTTTTTATTTTTTGTTTCTAACATTAAAATTTCTTCCCTATGCGTATCAATATCTTTTGATGGTCTAAACAACAATGTTAATATCAGCGTAATTGCTAAAATTAGTATGAATACTATTTTTATATCAAACTTAAACATTTTACATCGACTCATCTTCCATACTACCACCAGCAAACTCTTCTTCGTCAAATTCTGGTGAATTTATACTTTCAGGACCCTCTTCAGCATTTTCATCGTCAACAATATCATTTTTATATTCCTCAGCTATTCTGTTTGCCCATTCGTTTGACCAAGTCTCATAATAAGCAACTAAGTTTTTTATTTGTTTCAATACTTCATCATTTAACTGAATAAATGTACCAGTTATATATACACCTCTACCATCGTCTAATGAGAAAAACCATTCTATATTACTATCAGTAAATTTACCACTAAATTCTACGTTTTGTGCTTTAGGGTATAACTTAAAGGAGTTAAAAGTTGTCCTAGGGGTGACAGTATCTCTAAATTTTTGTTGTTCTTCACTTAATTCAGCAGGGTCCAAATCCTTACTATCTGAAGAAGTCTCAACTTGTTCCCGTAACATTTTTTTAGTTTCTTGTGTTTTTTTAGAATTTGATTCTCTAATCAAACCTAACATTCGTTTTGTATTATCGTGTTGACTCATATTTTTTATTTTTTATTTTTTATTTTATCTTTAATTTTTTTATAATCCCAAGCCGGACTTAAATCAGTACTTTCTTTATAAAAATTACTTTTATAGGTAATACCTTCAAAAAATTCTACACCATCTATATATGTGTTATGCGCAACACAGTCTTTTGGTATATTATATTTATCACAAAGGTAATCAATTAACTCCACACAAGATTTTATTTGTTTCCTAGTATAAGGATCCCAATAATTAAATCCTCTCCACCTTTTTTCAAATACCTTTATCCTTCTCTTATAAATATTACCAACCCAATCAAAATACGTGTCACTTAATAAATCTTTCTGTAACCACCCTTGATTCTCAATAGTAATAGATATGATTTTTTTATCTACTGATTTATTATTTGTGAAATCAGAATATTTAGTTGGGTTAAAGTGTTTATATATGATACCCTTCCTATCGATAGTAAACATAGATGTTTTCTTATAAGAACCACCCATTCTTTTTAACCATCCCTTTATGTGGTTATGGTTATCAGAAAAACTATTACCCAATACAATTTGTCTTTTATTGAATTCGGTGGCGTAATAATTAGATTCAGGTAATTTATATGTTTCCTCATCAATTACCATTAGTTTATTCTATTAATCTTACTTTTAGGGGGTCTAATTGGTTGTTTGACAACTTTTCTATTGACAACTTCTTTTTCTAAAATTTCATTTTCTGTATCTTCAACACTTTCTTCTACTACAGTTTTTAATTCTTCTTCATCACCAATATAACCATCAACCCTATTATCCATTCTTTCGGATATTTCAACATTTATCGAATCATCAACTTTGTTGGGTAAAACATCATCAACATCAGATTCAAATGTAATTTTTTCTTTATATTTTTCCACATATTCCTCCACCTCTTTTTTAGGTGTATCATTAACCTCGACTATAAAAGTTTTTTTATCTGTCTTTGGTACATCATCTTCAGGGTGTTCGGACATTGTGTTGTAAGTATCTTCTTCAGATTTTTCATACTTAACAAAGAAATGTAGTGATGTTAATGATATAATAGGTAACAATCCACCTTCTAAAAACGCTAAATATCTTTTTAACCCAACTACATCGGTTACTTCTGTACCCATTAATTCCCATATTGGTCCAGTTAACTCAACCCACGATTTAAATAATTCACCTGTTTCGTCAATCTCTTTATATGAGTAAAAGATATTACCCACCATTTGGATAAAGGTAACTAAACCGAACATAAACCAAACACCACCTTTAATTTGATTAGTTGCGGCAACTAAAGCTGTCATTGCACCTATTTCAATTGCAATTGATAAATAGATTGCCCAATTAATAGGATTCGCAATGTCGTACCAAGTGACTACGTGTGATATTGATATCGCAGCAACCAATAGTATTGGCACTAAAAACATAGAACGATTAGGGTTATTTTTAATCCAATTTAAAATTACTTTCATTATACAAATTTTATTTTATTTAATCGGTATGATATAATATTACCACATTATTCTTCATCATTCTTTAATTTATTTATAGGAATTCTATTTTTATCAGAAAGTTCCTCCAGTTCTAAAGTTTTCCAATTAGGAGTATTTTTCAATAAAAATATCATTTCATCTTTAGAAATAAATGGTTTATTAATCGATACGGTAATTAAACTATCGAGTTTTTGTGTTTTGATTACCAATTCCTTATTGATTTTTTCTATCTTACTATTTGTACCACATGTTTTTAAAAACATAATTAATACCATTGGGAATACCATCCTGAACCCCCATTTATCTATAAACTGTAACATTTTTTTCATCTTTTTATTTTTTATATAAATATCTATAAATTATAATAAATAAAATATAATAGTAAATAATAAAAAAAAGAGGGTACTACCCTCTTTTTTATTACACACATCGATGATACTGATATTAGATAATATCTGCGACACTGTTTCTTATTTTTCTTATTGCGGACTCTTTTATTTGTCGAATCCTTTCTTTAGTTAAACCGAATTCATCCCCTATAACTTCTAATGTCATAGGTTCACCAGTAATACCAAAGTAACAATTTATTATCTCTATCTCTCTACTAGATAAGTTTTGAATTGCTCTATTCAAAATATTACTTCTAACATTATCTTCTTCACCTTTAATCTTATCAGGTCTTTCAAATATATTATTTTCTATAATGTTAGATAGTTCATCACCATCTTCGTTTATAGGACTACTTAAAGACGTACAAGAAGGTACTATCACTTGATCCACTTCATTGTTTGTTGGTTCTCTTTGATTTTCTTTCTCAAAGAGGTCAACCTCTTTACGTATTTTAGATAGTTTATTTATCATATTACCTGGTAACCTAACAGTTCTAGAGTCATCATTTAATGATTGTACAATACATTGTTTAATCCACCATATCGCATATGTAATAAACCTAAAACCTTTTGTGTGGTCGAACTTTTTAGCTGCAGCAATTAAACCATAATTACCTTCAGAAATTAAATCAGCAATAGGTACCCCTTGATTTTGATATCTCTTAGCGATTTTAATTACGAATCTTAGATTAGCACTAACTAATTCATTTAAAGCTCTATCATCTCCTTCTGATATCCTCTTAGCTAAAATGACTTCTTCTTCAGCACTTATTAAATCTGTTTTTCGAACATCTTTCATATAGATACCCATACTATCTTCTTTGTTATTAATGAAATTTACCATATATTATTTATTTATTTATTAATTTTATCTCTTAATTTAGCAGCCTCCTCATAATCTTCATTCTTTATTGCCTCTTCCAATAACTCTTCATCAGTTTTATCTACAATTGTTGCACTATCATCAAATAAGTCAAAAGTATCTTCACCATTTTTAATATTTTCTCTTATTTTATTCATTACATCTTCCATTTTCAAAAAAGAGTTATTGTCTTTGGTTAAATTTCCAAATAATGTTTCCTGAAACTCTTTATTTTCAATATTAGCTGAAAAGAATCCGGGTGTCATCTCGAAAATTATATATGACCTACCGTTCATATTTAATAAATCCTCTATCTCCGATATGTTAAACGCACTAGTAAATGTAGCGATTATTAACCCTTCACCACTTACGAAATTAACACTGGTTTCGGATAATATAGTTAAATCTTCTTTAACCTCATCTACTTTACCTAAACCGACAATACAATAATTTTTTAAAAAAGGTTGTTTCATATTTTTTCTTTTTATAGGTTATCAAAAACGATACTAATTATTTAGTTTTACAAATATAAGACATTTTATTTGATTTGCAATGAAGAAATGTCATTATTTTTCTCAACAGTGATAATTTTGTCACCCCATTCCTGTATAATAGGGTTATGACTTATAAGTAAAATAGTTTCATACATCTTTTTAATCTTATCAAAAAACGTCTTAACGTAATCTAAATTAATGTTCGCAACTTTACCTAAAACTTCATCAAATACAATTACATTAGGTTTAGGTAAAGTAGAAACTCTACCCAATACACACCTCAACGCTAACGAAGCTAATGTAGTTTCTAATCCTGATCCAGATTTAAGTTTTTTATTTTTATTATTTTTTATTATAATAAACTCCACCTCGTTTTTAGAGTTTATCTCTAATTGGACATCAAAATCACATACTTCATCTAACAACCTTATTAATTCATAGTTAATAATTGGTATGACTGATGATAATACCAATTTTGAAATACCGTTTTTACCAATCATCCTATTATAGACTTCAAATATTTTAAGAACTTCTTCTTCTTTTAATATCTGTTCGATGATCTTTTTATTCTCATCAATACTCTTCTCTTTTACCTCAATATCATTTTTTAAATTTTGAGTTTCTGTCCTTAGTGTATCTCTATTGACGTTTAAATTCTCTAATAGTTGGTTATACCCTAAAATTTTACTTTCTAGTTTTCTATTCTTTTCAATAAATTCTACATTTCTTTCATAATCTTTCATCAAAGAACTTTTCTCTCTGAAATCAACCCTCATCCTATCTATTTCGATTTCTACTTTATCTTTTGACATACTTAATCTATCAAAAATATCAGAATTCTTCTTTTCATTACTAATCTTTTCTAATTTAGAAAGAACCTTTTTTAAATTAACATTAACTTTTTTAAGTTCTTTATTTTCAACTTTAAGTAAGTTCTCACTTTCTTTTATTTCATTACTATGGTCCACATCTTCTAATGACCTTTTACATGTGGAACAAATTTCACCTTCTTTTAGATTTTTTATAGTTTTCTCTAATACACCTATTTTAGATTTATATTCATTTTCCTTTAATAGAACTTCCTTTTCTTCTTCACGCAACTCTTCATGTTCGTCCTCATCATATGAAAACTTAGGTATTTCTTCTATGTCAATAATAATTTTACTCAATTTACCTTTTAATTCAACACCTTTTTTAGTTAGGTCTTCAATTTCCTTTTTTAATGTATCAGGGTTAACTTTTTTTACTTCATCATCAATAGAATATCTTTTACCTAATAAGTCTTCTTTTTTAGTTTTAGCCTCATCTATATCTTTATCCACTGACACTAAATCTTTACCCTTATCTTTAATTAAAATTCTATTATCACTTATATTTTTAGAATACTCTTCGTTATCTAATTCTAATTGTTTAGTATTGTAAACATTGGACTTCATCTTACTTTTAAAATCAGACATTAACGATTTATTAATGTCTTCTTTTTTCTCAATAACCTCTAACCCAATAAACTTTGTTAGTAGTCTACCCCTTTGAGTAGGTTTTGTTTCAATTAAATCCTCTAAATTTTTTGCAGTGGCAACTATGGTTAACATAAAGTCATCATATGAACCAATAGTTTCAGTTATCAAATTATCAGTTTCTCTCCTTTGTTCCCCTTCCAAATTCTCTTTAGATCCGTCAGATAATATATGGTAAAATTCTAATGAAGACGATACTTTATAGTCACCACTTTTTTTAGATAACTTCCTTTTTAGTTTTCTTTCTATAATATACTCTTCTCCATCAATATCTATTTGTCCACCTACAACAACTTCATCTTCATCTGAAAACATATTAAACACTTCTGAAGTAACATCTGTCTTTGTAGTCTTTCCGAAAAATAGAAATAATAAAGCGTCTATAGTAAAAATAGTTTTACCCCCTTGATTCTCTGGTTGAGAGTTAACGATAGTTAATCCTAATAAGTTTTGATAGTCTACATTATTACCATTACCAAAAGATAGGAAATTGTCTAACCATAGATTTTTAATGCACCATCTCCTATACCTCACATCTTCCTCTTCTCTATTAATCAACACCTCTTCAACCTTTTCATCTAACCTACATAACCTATCATAATCAACTGTAACATCATTTATTTTTAACCACTCCGAAAATAAACTCCTCTGATAAGCACTATCCATTATGTTGTCAATTAACCCATCACTTAAATCCACAACTTTACCAGCGTTATTTTTAAGTATGGGTATAAAATTTAACTTTATAGATGTCTTACTTATTCCATATTTTTCTGAGAAATATGTTTTAACTCTATTAGTAGTCTCTAATGTTCTATTTTCTGGGTAATCTTGCCAATCAACTCTTATCTGAGCATTAACCGGAACTTCTACCATTTTATTTGTCTTTTCCAATGTTTTTTCCATATCATTTTTTTAATAGGTTAGAACCAAACCAACCACCTGTTTTACCGTCATTATAGATATCATTATCTTTTTTACTTTCTTTAGATGAATTTTTCATCTTCTCCTCTAATTCTTTAACCTTTTCTTTTGTATTGTTATGAGAAACCACTTCATCGTCAAATAATTTTTTATATTTAGTATCAACAATCTTCTTTGGTTTCTCCTTTAACTTACTATTTAATTCTTTTATTTCATTACTTTTCTGTGAAGATTCATTAACTAAATCTGTTATTTTCTTTTCAAGATTATCAATTACACCTTCCTTTTCACTTATCTTACTCACTTTATCTTTAAGATTTTTTTTATGTAGAATTTCATCATTTTTAATTAACTCTAATTCTTTAGTTAATTTTTCTACCTCTTCATCATCAGTAATGTAAACTCTCTTTTCCACAATCTTCTCAATAGGTACTTCCTCAATAACTTCTTTTATTATCTCTTTTTCTACAATTTTCTCCACTGGTACTTCAACTATCTTTTCCACAATTTTCTCCACTGGTACTTCAACTATCTTTTCCACAATTATTTCAACTTCTTTTATTTCACTAACACCATCACCAAAAGGTGTTGCACCAAATTTTTCAACAGTAAACCCTTGTTGTAACATTTTTACAGTAAAATCCTCAATATTAGAAATGTCGTTTAATCTACAATATTCCCATATTTCTTCTTTTAATTTTTTATTTATTTCCATTAAGAATTTGTTAAATATTCTCTTTGAGTTTCTATATCGTCTAATGAATTTATTTTAAATACGTAATACCCATAGCTAGTGTTAATATTATGTTCAGTATAATCTAAATGCTCTACATCCCACACTAAATAACCATGATCAGAAACTCTTTCACCAAAATCTTGTTGTATTAAACTACCAGAATACGTTATGTTTATACCTTTATAAATGAAATTTTGTCTATGGTGTATATCCCCCATAATAACAGCGTCACAACCATCAAATTGTTCAAGCTCAGCACTTTCGTCAAATTCAAAACCGATAGAGGTTATTGCACCATTTACGGGTGCATGAAATAATCCAATATACTTTTTATCGTCACCATATAGTTTTCTAGCTTCTTCAATATTAGGTTTTAAGTTCTCTTCAAATATAGAATACACACACCAAACAATATTATCATCTAAATAACACTTACTTTCTTTGAAATACGATACTTTATCACTATATGTTCTCTTATCTAAGATAGGTGTTAATGAATCAATCCTATCTTTATTATTCTCTAATAAATCATGGTTACCAGCAATTAATACTACAGGACATAATTCACTACATTCTTCTAAAAACCAAGAAACTAATACTGATAACTCGTTAGATATGGTAATTTTTTGGTGAACGATATCACCAGCCATTACTATTCTAGCTTCGTTATGTTCTAATTTATTAGTAGTAATATATTCTTTTACTTCTTCTATAAATTTTTCACAGACATCTCTACACTCATCATGTCTCTTATATGTTCTAAAATGTAAGTCTGCAATGTGGAATAGTTTTTTTATCATAATTTAATTATAGTTATTTTTTATTTAAAAGACAACATATTTCATATTTTTATTTGTTCATTAGTAGTTAAAGTTGCTAACATATTATCAACATGATTACCATAATCTTCACATTTAATAACTTTGTAGTTTGGGTTGTCTTCATTAAACCAAACTAAATTACATCTACCTACCTTTAAGTTAGTATTTTTCTCAATGATTTTTTTATAGATATTAAGTTGTAATGAATATGTGTTAAATTCACATTTATCTAACATCCATAAACACTCCTTCATTTTATTACCATAATCATCTTTCATATTTAATCTAGTATTAGTTTTCCAATCCCATATTTCTAATGTACCGTATCTTTCATTCCAAAATAATTGATCCACCATACCACATAACATCAAATCTTTATCACCAACTACTAATTCAGACTTTATCGGTATCAATTTACCTTTAGCAACTGTGTCATTATAAAAATTATGAAAATAACCTTCCATAACCTTATATGTTTCCTCTATTTCACTAAAGTCTAAACCTTCAGGACTTTTTTTAGGATAAGGCATTATCTTATTATTTAGGTAATTTTCAATATAATCGTGAAGAGTAGTACCCTCAAAAGTTGCGTGATTATTTTTATACTTCCATATTTTTTTAATATCTTTTTCGCTGGTACATTCTTCTGGTGGTTTGGGGTTGGAATAGTCCGGTCTACCATAAGGGTCACCTTCTTTTGGGTAGAAGTTCTGTTTATGAGCATACTTATCAGCCATACTTTTGGCTTTATATATGTGACCTTGTTTTTCTGCCCATTTATCTGGTTTATCTACATTAGATTCGAAATCTTCCTCAAATTTATGTATAAAACCTGTACAAGATAAAGTCTTTTCTCCGTCAATATAGTATATGTGTGGTTCATCATAATATTTTATATGATTAAATACCGATAATTCTTTATTTATATCCATTTTTATATATTTATATACAATAATAGGCATTTTTTTTTAAAAAAACAAATATGAGTAAATCATTAATTAGTTTCACTATGTTCAATGTACAACTTTTTTGTTATAGGTATAAAAAGGGTTTCAAATATATCAGAACTAGGTTCAGTTAATTCCAACATAAATTTAGTGAAATCCTCATATAGTTGACTTAATATTAATTTATTATCATCTTCTACACCATCAAGAAAATGTAATCTTTCGTATTTATCTACTAAATCACCACTTATTGTTTTTCGTTGTTCACCAACTAATTTTTTAAAATCGTTACTTTTATCCATATTGTTTTATTTTATAACCACCCATTAAAGGCTTTATTATTATTTATTTTTTCTATAATTTCTGAATTCAATACCCCATTCAACATAGCGAATGGTTCGTCAGAATGGTAAAAATCAAAATCGGTATGATCCATTATTTTACTAGTAACATGATAATTTTCATGTGTCAATGTATTAAAACTCACTTTACCATCTTTAGTTCTTATCAAGATATAAATTAAATCCATAGTCGGGATAAATTGACCTATAACGACACCATCTACTAATTTTATTTCTTTATTTGGTAGTTTGTATAGTTTTTTTATATTATGGTCGGTTTTTATCTATTAGCACAATCAAGTAAATTATCATAAAAATAGTAAACCATTTTTATTTTATATAATGGTATATTATACTTTATTGTAAAATTTATTTTTTCCATATTACAAATATACTAATTATTATTTTATTTAAATACCGATAATTCTTTATTTATATCCATTTTTATATATTTATATACAATAATAGGCATTTTTTTTAAAAAAACAAATATGAGTAAATCATTAATTAGGTTAGTTAGTAACACTACACCTTTTAACAGTGTAGAATCGGGTATATTAGATCATATGTATGAGATATTTGATGGGTACATCAAAGGAAATGGATTAAGTACGTTAATTCGTCATAAATTTAAAGAACTTTACAGTCTAAATAAGGAAGAACTGATGTATTTCTACTCCTTATATAAATTAAATTATGTTAGTTCAGGTGATTTTAGTGAGGTACAAAACGTAGAGGTACCTAAAATGTATGATTTTAACGTTAATTATCTGCAAGATGTAAGTGCGTATAATAGTATTGATCACAATGTAATTGCTGCCAATGATTCTGATGCTGCTGAAGCGATGGAGTATGACTTTGATTATAATACGGAAGAAGTAAGTAGCTATATCGATGATAACGTATCTATTGGTGACTATATGGATGTCTTTGACAGTGAAATTACACGTAATCTAAATAAACCAATAAATGAAACAGTAAAGATTATAAAAAATATATTAAATGAATATAAAAAGTATAAAAAATAAAAGATTTTTAATAGGTTCTTTTAAAATCATCAAAAGTGAGTTTGGGGATGAATACGATATTAATGATTTTGAATCCGATATTATTGTTTTAGAAACGGTAACCGGATTTATCCAAGATGTCTTAAACGTAAAGAATATTGGAGATGTAGATTTTATCTATGCCTCATATATATTAAACTATAAAAATGTAGATGGTGATTTCACTATTTTAGATCACGAAGATGAAGAAATATTAACCCCTAAATTAAAAAAATATCAAGCCATTAAAACTGAAGTGAAATCGGTGTTATTTAAGGAGACGTATGAAGGGGAATATTATTTACCAGTGATTATGGAACACGATATTGCAGAATATGTGATTGAACCTATCCCAGACCCTTACGATGGTTGTAATATAGAGGAAATATATGATACATGGGATACTGAAACAGATATAGGTGAAATAAAATAAAGTAAATAGAAATTAGGGTAATTGTCTTACTATACCCATAACCTACACTATCATAATTAATTCAATATGTTATTGAAATATTCAATAACATATTTAGCGTAAGAAGTAAGTACGTCGTTACCTTCAAATGTGAACATTTCGTCACCTTTACTTACAGCTTCTCTGTATAGTGTTTTAAAATTTCCTATGTTTTCTAAATTAATCATAACTTTTTTTTTAATTTCAATTCTAAGAATACTTTCTACTTATTTGATAGATTTCCTCCTCCAATTCTTTTGAGGTTAATATACCATCTTTAAAATCATCATTAAACCCCTCACATCTAATAGCGTCTTCTAATGAAATCCCTCTTAATATTTTTTTCCACTTTGTATGTATTTCTTTTTCATTCATAACTTATAATAAACTTTCTTTTATCTTTTTCGCAGTGTTTAAGACTTTTAAAACACCCTTCTTCCCTAGTCTCTGATATATATCTGAAATATCATACCCTTCAGGTAATTTAACTATTAACACCCTACCAATAAGTTTTGTAGAATTTAATCTCTTATATAGTTTTAACGAATCTTCATAAGCGTCGGAATCTAATAATATTATTACTTTACATTCAGAATTTTTAACAACCTTAGAAAAAAGGTTATCACTTATTACTTTACCCAATAGAGGTAAACTATTAGGGACTACAATATGATCGAAAACACCTTCAACTAAATAAACATTAGAATCCCAATTTATTAACCCCTCATTAAATATTATTTCACTCTTAGAGACATCAGGGTTTTTATATTTTAATTTAGTGTATTTATCGTAACTTCTACCAGAATAATAATTTACATCCCCATATATATCATAAGATGGGAATATCACTCTACCACCATAATCACCATAAGGACAATAACCTATATTATATTTTTCTATAATATCTAAACCAATATTCCTCTTTTTTAAATAAGATATGGCGGATTTATACCCTTTCTCTCCCCTTTCAATAGTTAAAGGCGTAAATTCATCGGGTAAACCATCAATAGTCTTATTCTCAACCTCTGGTTTATGATATTGAATTAAATCAGGTGTTATTAATTTATACTTTTTAAGTAAATCACTATTCCCATAATTTTTAATTAATTTATATATGGTACCATGTGTATCATGTGTCTCAGAACAAGCCCAACATTTGAAGACGTTAAAAATATAATTTACTTCTAAGTTACCTTTACCATCACCTTTATCTAAACCCTTTATTTCGTGAGAACAAACTGGACAGTCAAAAGATATTTGACACGTATTTGAATTGTGTTTTTTAGAGTTCCCCAAACAATTTTCCAATATTTCTACAACTAATTCTGACATTTAATGACAAATATAAGTATAATATTTGGAAATACAAAATTTATTTCCACTTACCTACTTTATTCATTTGACCCAACACACAAGCATAGGCATCTGTCATATCATAGTTTTCTTTAGATAATCTTTGGTGTTTATTATATAACCATACTATTTGTGGTTCTCTTTCATTAACTTTTTCCCATATAACTTGTTTTTTATCAACGTCATATGAATGACCACCAAAAAGAACTGGGTTTTTCTTAGATATTTCTTTTTCAGTATAAGCAACACCTTTTTTATTTACTTTCCTTATCTCCATTAACTCAGGAAAAGCGTACTTTCTAGCGTCATAAGAAGAAATAAATTCTGGTACTATATTTAAAACCTCATAAACTGCCTTACATATTAAACCATTAAACCTTAATAATGTCGCAACTGTATTAACATTGTTTGATCTCACTAATGGTTCTTCAATCACTACCCTATCAATTTCAATATCACTATATTTCTCTAAAAAATCAACTTGAAATATATTCGCCTTTTTAATTAATAACTCTATACTAGTTTCTGGTTTTGGTTTTACTACCGGAGTTATGTGTGTCAATAACTGTAATTTACCATTATCTCCAAAATCTTCAAACAATGAAATACCAATGGTCTTGGTAGATACATCTAACCCTAAAATTCTACTCATACTAAAAACTTTACTCTTTATTATATAACAATCTGTACATTAAAAATGATCATCTCATTTTTAGTTTTTATAACGTGTCTATCTGTCTTACCTATTGCTAAAACATTGTTTGAACCGTCTGTGATTGCAATCTCACTAATTCTAACATTATCATTAATATCGAATGTGTTATTTTGAGTATTATAAAATTGTCCAACACCTGCAACACAAACGATATCTTGTACCACATCATTTTGTACACTATCGATAACTGTATTATAACTGTCGGCACTATAAAAGTAAAGTCCTAAACTATCATTAATTGTATTAGTTGCTGGGTCCCCACTAAAATTAGTTGCGATATTATCAACAATTGTTTGATCAGTAATTGCAATAATACCTTTATCTAAATATGCAACACCCGCAATTTTATCTGAATTTATTCCTGTTGAAGCTATTGTTTCAACATTTATAGTTTCCTTACCACCTTGACTAAATGGTTTGTAACTATCGTAACCAGTAGACCAACTTTTAGTAGCATCATTATTAGGTTTTTGAATGTCATCAGAGACTAAATATGAAACATTTATTTGGTTACCAAACAATGAGTTTGGATATATACTAGTATCTTTATATTGTGAGTCTATAACCGTATTAGGTTTATTTGTTTTGGGGAATGTACTATATAGTGTATATGTTGTTGATCCAGTTGCTGTCCCTCCACTAGTGTAACCCGTATAAACTGGCAATGTCATTTTTATAGATTTACCATCTATTAATTCACCATATTGATCGTTATCAATAACAGATAATAATACATTACTATTACCTAAACTACTAAATGGGGTTTCAGACCATCCACCATCTACTGTTAATGCAGTAGTAAAATTATAAATATTCGCACTATTCAGTGGTAAACTTAAACTTCTAAATAAGTTTGTAAATTCACTAGTTGTTGCGCTTTTACTAATTGTAAGGTAAGTTAAATTACTACCACTAACAGTTGTCTCACCTATTTGTCTAGTAATTGGTGTTATAGTAGTTGAATTGGGTTCCACTTTTTTTTGTGTCCTTGGACTAATAGTTCTATATAATTTACTATTAACTCCAACACCTGACGCAATATTATCACTACTACTACCAGTAATAAACGCTAAATTACCACTATTAACAGGTACGGTACCTGTAGGTAATGGTTCGCTAGTATAATAGTTAGCGTCAGAGTCACCTAAAATAAAATGTGAAAAGATAGAATTATTTTTTTTTAATATTTCTTCTCTACCTAATTTTGTTAATCTAGCTCTTATCGTTACTGAAGTTGCGCTCGCTTGAAATCCCATTTTTTTTTATTTAAAAGTCTATTGTTAATTCTAATGAAGCAGTAGTTGTATTAGCCAATTTAATTGGTCTAGATAGTTTACCCACAAGAACTAAATTCTGATTATTATCTAATATCCCAATTTCACTAACATATCTATCATCTCCAAATCCAAATGTTGGGTTACTAGTACTTGATATAGTTGCACCATCTATATTGATATTAAATAGTGTTTTATATATTGTTGCACCTATGTGTGTTCTTATATTACCATAAAATAGTCTCTCATCACCAAAAGTCATTTTACCGTAATTAAGTGCCGATGACATATCTAATTCATCACCCAAACTAAATGTCGTTGCAGATGCCGCACCATAATCACCACCAGTTAAAATAAACCCTGTAGTGTTAGGGTTTTGATTCTCAAATAAACTAGGGTTTATTGTCTCTCCCGAAACATCAGTTATTTTAGTAGAAGTAAAATCAATAACCCTCCATTTAGATGGGTCTGGTCTACTAACTAAGTTTTTATCTACTACTTGAGCTAATAGTTTAAAATTATCAGCAAAGAATCCATAACCATCGTAATCGACTGATTCACGTTTTCTCATATAAGGTAATTGACCTAAATTATTAACTCTAAATTGTACGTCTTTATCTGAATTTGTCGTATTGTCTAATACTGTGTATCTCTGAGATGGTAGTGTTGGTGTAGTCACAGTTGTTGTACCTGTACTTCCTGTACCATTGTTTGATAACCAATATGTCATAAATAAACTTTCACCAGCCTTTAATGTTCCAGTACAATTACCGTCTACTGATGTGATTAACTCACCAGTC
>Ga0255039_10000106_pt1 | contig 27445 bp, 16 predicted proteins | sample BC1_12_1_MG_FD_181713 | JGI IMG/M metagenome (GOLD analysis project Ga0255039, IMG submission 181713) | Seawater microbial communities from Strait of Georgia, British Columbia, Canada - BC1_12_1 | ecosystem: Environmental > Aquatic > Marine > Strait | place: Canada: British Columbia | collected... | reverse complement strand
TTTATAATTTATAATTTATTATAATTAATAATTAAATATTAATGTTATTAATAATATACAATATTAATAATGTCAGAAAATGAATTACTTACATATAATATTTTAAAAGAAAAAATATTATCAGATGATAATACATTACAAATCATCAAAAATATAAATTATAAATACAGTATACCAATTACAGAAAAATTAACTGATAAATACTTTGAATTTATGAAAAAGGTAAACATTAGTAAAATAATATTATTATATAGAAATGATATGAATCAGATAAACAATTATTTAGTTAAAACATTTATATATCTATATTTTAAAAAAGAGGAAATCAATATTCGCGATATATTATATCAAGAAATTAGGAATAATACGACATATATAATGGATGACGATTCAAATAATTTCAATAGATTAAGAAATAGAGATGATCCAAATTTAACAAACGTTAATGAAACTGCATATACTCAAAATAATTATACTTATAATAACCATATGCAAACCAATGTTCAAAACAATACAGAAGAATTTAGCAATTATAGGAATACTAATAATAATACAGTTAGTAAAATAAATAATAATGGTATACCAAGATTTAATTATAATCATATACAATATAATGATATTATATTAGTTGTAGATACTAGATATCAAAATTTATCCAATACAGATAGAACAAAATTTTTATTTAATGTATCAAACAATATGAAAAAAAAATATATAAGATCTGGTAACATTACAGCTGTTGGAAATATTACTAATATCGTACAATTTGAAATTAGTTCATTAAGTATTCCATACATTCCAGTAGCAAATAATAAACATGGTATAATTAGATTACGTTTAAATGATTTCACTTCAGATTGTTGTGAAGATTATGAATTTGTATACCATTGGGTTTTTAATATTAAATATATAGAAGAAACTAATAGAATAGAATTAACACCAGTTGATAAAATATATAAATTTAGAAAACCAATTACAGAACTTGATGGATTATCTATGACTTTTGGTTCACCATGTGTTCCAATTAAATTTGATGCAGATAGATTATTTACTAGTAATATAGATTATACAACAAATCCTGGTATATTTACATTTCCTGAAAATCATAATTTAGCTACTGGAGACTGTATAATAATTACAGGTTTTACATCTTTAACACCTGGTGAAGATCAAACAGTATTAGAACAAATTAATAATCCACATGGTCACCCAGTAACTGTTGTTTCTTGTACTCAAATCTGCGCAGATGGTATAGAATTAGATAAAATTAAAAATCCTGACCCGGATTTTAATGTAGAGATTTTCTTTGATAGTAAACGTATAATATGTAATATTAAAGTTAAATATATTATTAATGATACAAGTTAATCTTCATCAGTTACTAGTTTATATCCTCCATATCCCATACCACCTAATATTAAAGCACCCAAGAAAGTTGATGCTTTTGGCATAATTGATAAACTCTCATCACTAATGTTACTAATACCCCAATATAATAAATATGCACCCAATGCGAATATTAATAACAATATAATTATTGCAATTTTTGTTTCTTTTTCCATAATTATTTTTTTTTATAATATATTTATATATAGAATCATATAATAATTTTAATAATAATTAATGTTTAATAATATTCCAACAGAATGTATGTTTAATAATATTCCAACAGAATGTATGTTTAATAATATTCCAACAGAATGTAATTTTAATATAATAAAATATTTAGATACAAAAAGTTTAAATAATTTATATACAATTAATAAAAAAAAAGAAAGAGATAGAATAATAGACATAAATAATTTACAATATATTGAACATATAATAACAAGTAATAATAATGATATAAAATTCCATAATACCAAAAAATTCATATTATTATTTAAAATAATTAGAGAAATAATATAATTTTTTTTTTAATATTTTGTAATTTCAACAATTGAATATACTTCATCACCCCAGTCAGTTGATTCACCAAAACCATCAGTAGAACGAGAATTTTTACACCTATGTTCTATTTTATAAGATTTATTTGATGTAATATTTATAATAGCATGTAGTACAGTAGTTGAAGATTTGTCAGCATATGCATTTAATCCATAAGTTACTGTAGTTGAATCACTTGTATTATATAATCTTAATTGATTATCACAAACTTCATATGCTTGACACGATACAGATATTTTATATTTTCCAGCAGAAAGAGTAAATATATTAGATGATAAAGACACTATAATTGAATCTGGGTCGTTTAAATTATTTAAATCGCGAGTTTTCCATGATCCACTATAAAATGATCCACCATTTACACCAGTTGATTTTACATCTCTAATAATAGCATTCAACGGTTTAATAGTTTCTGTCCATTTTACACCACTTGCTTCTGCAGAATTTGCCGTCAAAACATAATTGTTACTTCCAACTGGTAATCTTATAACATTGGTTCCGTTTTCTACCATTAGATCACCTTTAGTTGTCGTTGGTGTCACATCATCAATATCAACATTATGTGGATTATTAGTATCAGAAATATGATTATCATTGGTTACACCATCAGTACTAATATCTCTTCCATCAATAGTTCCAGTTAACGTAATATTTCCATTAACTTGTAAACCAGTTAATGAACCGACTGATGTAATATTAGGTTGAGCTGCAGTTAATATAGTTCCATTAATATCTGTACCAGATAAAGTTCCAGATAAAGTTAAACTAGTTAATGTACCAACGGAAGTAATATTAGGTTGAGCTACTGTTGATAATGTACCAGCTAAAGTTGTTGCAGTTAAAGTAGTTACACCAGAAATTGCACCAGTTAAATTTAAACTTGGTAATGTACCAATAGAAGTAATATTAGGTTGTGCTGCAGTTAATAAAGTTCCGGTAATATTAGTAGTTGTAATGTTACCACCAACAAATAAAGATTTTGCGAAAGCTCCACCACCGGCAGAAGTTAATGTTCCACCATTTATGCTACTAACGGAATCAGTAGTATTTGATATTGCAATTCCACCATACAATAATAAACTACCAGTATCAGCATCTGTTGAACTTTTTGTACAATTAGATATAAGACAATTGATAGAAACATCTGCAAAATTATTAATTTCAACAAATGATGAATTTGCATCACTTGCAGTATAACCAATAATATATCTACCATTAGATTCATTATATATACAAGCAGCATAAACTTTACTTAATAATCCTATTGTATCACCAGGTTGTGGAATTGTCGAAAAAGTATTAACTAATGTAATAGTTCTTGTGGTTTTATTATAAGATAATATTTTACGAACATGGTCTACAGCTGTTCCACTAGTTATTCTAACCCACCAATTTTTATAAAAATCTGTAGTACTACTAGAACCAAAAGGTAATACAATTTGAGTAGAAGTTGCACTAACAATTGTATATGTTTCTGTTGGTATATCATTTACAATATCACCATACCCAGTTTCATTTTCAGTTTGGTATCTTTCTGATAAAAATCCAGTATCTGCATTAACACCAGATGGACCAGCATTTAATAAAATAATATTATCAGCAAGTGAAATAATTTGTGAATCAATTGTAGTTGTTGTACCATTAATAATTAAATCGCCGCTTACTAATAAATTATCACCAACATATAAAGATTTAGCGAAAGCTCCACCACCAGCAGAAGTAAATGTACCACCATTAGTTTCATCAAATGCATCTGTTGTATTTGAAATAGAAATACCTCCAGCTATTTTAAGTGCACCAATTGTATCACTTGTTGATATAGTAGTGTTAGAAATTGTAGTAATACCACTTATGTTTAATTCATTTAACGTACCTAATGATGTAACGTTAGGCTGTGCTACAGTTGTTAATGTTCCAGCTATATCAGTAGCATTTAATGTTCCACTTAAAGTTAAACCAGTTAAAGTACCAACCGAAGTAATATTTGGTTGAGCAGCTGTATTAAGCGTACCAGTAATATCATTTGCAGTTAAAGTATTACCAACAAATAAAGATTTAGCAAATGCTCCACCACCGCCTGATGTTAATGTTCCACCATTTGTGCTATCTACAGCATCAGTAGTATTAGATATTGCTAAACCACCAGCTAACTTTAATGCACCTGTAGTTGTATTTGTTGAAGCAGTAGTAGAAGTTGAATCTATAATACCACTAGTGGTTAAACTAGTTAATGTTCCCAAAGACGTAATATTAGGTTGTGCTACAGTAAGTATTGTACCATTAATATCCATGGCAGTTAAAGTAGTAATTCCAGTTATTGGTCCAGATAATTCTAAAATATTTAATGTACCTAGAGATGTAATATTAGGTTGTGCTGCAGTATTTAGAGTTCCACTAAAGCTAGCAACAACATAATTCAATGTATTAATTGTTAATGACCCAGCAGTTAAATTACCAGATACATTTAAACTAGATAATACACCGACTGATGTAATATTTGGCTGAGCTGCTGTTGTTATTGTTCCACCTAAATTAATAGCATTAAATGTACCAACATTTAATGCACCAGAAACATCTAAACTATCTAATGTACCGACAGATGTGATATAAGGTTGTGCTGGAGTAATAATAGTACCACTAAAATTAGTAGTATTAAAAGTTCCAACAGTTAAAGTACCAGCGACGTCTAAATTAGTTAATGTACCAACTGTAGTAACATTAGGTTGTGCAGCAGTTGACAATGTTCCACCTAAATTAGCACAACTAAAAGAACCAACGGTTAAAGCCCCAGTAACATCTAAACTAACTAAAGAACCTACAGAAGTAATATTAGTTTGTGCTGCTGTTAATAATATTCCTGTTATATTAGTTGTTGTAATATCACCACCAATAAATAATGATTTAGCGAAAGCTCCACCACCTGCAGAAGTTAAAGTTCCACCATTTGTACTACTAACAGCATCAGTAGTATTTGAAATACCAATACCTCCTACTAATTGTAATGCTCCAGTTGAATTACTTGTTGAAATGGTTGTAGATAAAATTTCACAATTTTCAACTGCCATATTAGCAGGTTCAATAATATCTACCATATTTGAATTATATTCTGAATCAGTAAAACAAGTTAAAAATCTATTAGCAGATTCTTGCCAAATAAATGCAGTATGAACTTTATTAAATAAATTAACTGTATCTCCAGCACTTGGAGTAGTACCAAATGCTGAATTAATTGTAATAATTTTAGTTGTACCATTATAAGCAGTAATTTGTCTAACTTGATTTATTGCAGCACCATCAGTTATTTTTATCCACCAATTAAAATAATATTCATTAACTGAACTACTACCAGCTGGTAATGTTATAGTAGTACTTGTAGCACCATCTAATAAATATGTTTCAGTTAAACTATCTGCAACAACATCACCATCACCTGTTGCATTTTCGTTTTGATATCGTTTAATAAATATACCAGAATCATAATTAGTTCCTGATGGACCATTATTTAATAATATAATATTGTCATCAATTTCAGTAACTGTTGAATTAATAGTATTTGTTGTACCTAATACTGTTAAATCTCCACCAACTGTCAAATCTAACCCAACAAATAAAGATTTAGCAAAAGCACCACCACCAGCAGAAGTAAAAGTTCCACCATTAAATTCACTAATTGATTCTGTTGTATTTGATATAGAAATACCACCAGCTAATTTAACTGCACCAGTTGTAGAACTTGTAGTTGTAGTAGTTAATGTAGAATTAATTACACCACTACTTGTCAAACTAGTTAATGTACCAATAGATGTTATATTTGGTTGAGCAACTGTTGATAATGTTCCAGCTAATGTAGTAGCAGTCAAAGTAGTTACTCCAGAAATAGCACCAGACAATACTAAACTAGTTAATGTACCAACAGAAGTTATATTTGGTTGAGCTACTGTTGATAATGTTCCAGCTAATGTAGTAGCAGTCAAAGTAGTTACTCCAGAAATAGTACCAGATAATACTAAACCAGTCAAAGTACCAACAGAAGTTATATTTGGTTGAGCAACTGTTAATAATGTTCCAGTAATATCATTTGCTGTTATTGTATTTGTAGTAATATCGTCTACACCAGTTATATCACCAGACATAATTAAACTAGTCAATGTACCCAATGATGTAATATTTGGTTGAGATGCTGATGTCAATTGTCCTTGAATATTAGTTGCAATAATATTAACCGTTGTCAACGTTGTAATACCATTTATTGGACCAGCTAAATCTAAATAATTTAATGTACCAACATTTGTTATATTTGGTTGAATAGCTGTTAATAAAGTACCTGTAATATTAGTTGTAGTTATATTACCACCTACGTATAATGATTTTGCGAAAGCACCACCACCAGCAGAAGTTAAAGTACCACCATTTGTACTATTTACAGCATCTGTTGTATGTGATATTGCTATACCACCAGTTAATTTAACTGCACCTGTAGTATTACTAATTGATGTTGTATTTAATGATGAATTAATTACACCACTTGTAGTAATACTTGTTAAAGTTCCAACAGAAGTTATATTTGGTTGAGCTGCTGTTGTTAAAGTACCACCTAAACTACTTGCAGTAAAAGTACCAGCTGTAAGTAGACCAGTTATACCTAAACTAACTAAAGTACCAACAGAAGTTATATTGGGTTGTGCTGCTGTTAGTAAAGTTCCAGTTACATTATTTGTAATAATATTTCCACCAACATATAAAGATTTAGCAAATGCACCACCACCAGCAGAAGTTAATGTTCCACCATTTGTATTACTAGTAGCATCAGTATTATTAGATATTGAAATACCACCAGAAGATTTAATTGCACCGACAGTAGAACTTGATGATGGAGTTGATAAAGTTGAATTAATAATACCACTACTTGTTAAACTAGTCAATGTACCAACAGATGTAACGTTTGGTTGAGTATTTGTTAATAACGTTCCTGTTATATTAGTTGTAGTAATATTTCCACCAACATGTAAAGATTTAGCAAATGCACCACCACCAGCAGAAGTTAATGAACCCCCATTTGTACTATTAGTTACATCAGTAGTATTAGAAATTCCAATACCACCTGCTAATTGTATAACACCTGTAGAATTACTTGTTGAACTTGTTGTAGAAGTGCATACTAAATTACCACTTGTTGTTAACCCAGTTAATGTACCAACTGACGTAACATTTGGTTGAGCTACAGTTAATAATGTTCCATTAATATCTGTTGCAGTTAAAGTAGTAATACCAGAAATTGTACCAGATAATACTAATCCGGTTAATGTACCAACCGATGTAATGTTAGGTTGAGATACTGTTAATAATGTTCCTGTAATATTAGTAGTTGTAACATCTCCACCAACATATAAAGATTTAGCAAATGCACCACCACCGGCAGAAGTAAAAGTACCACCATTTGTTGAACTAGTTGAATCAGTAGTATTTGAAATACCAATACCACCTACTAATTGTATAGCACCTGTAATATTACTTGTTGAACTACTTGTTGAAGTAAGATTTAAATTATCACATTCAAAATCTGTATTTTGATTTATATTTAATATAGTAGAATTTGAAAATGAATCAGTAAATGCAACTTTAAAACGTTGATTTGATTCATTCCAAACAATAGCTGTATAAACTTTATCATATAAATTAACATTATCACTTGCACTTGGTATAGTATCAAAAGCTGTTCCAATAGTAGCAACTTTTGTTGTTCCATTATAATCTGTTATTTGTCTAACTTGATCTATGGCACTACCATCTGTTATTTTAATCCACCAATTATTATAATAATCATCAGCTGCATTTCCACCAGCTGGTAATGTAATTGTTGTACTTGCTGCTGCAGACAAAGCATATGTTTCTGCTAATGTATCACTAACTATATCACCAGTACCTAACGCATTATCATTTTGATGTCGTTTAATTTGTATTCCAGAATCATACCCTGTTCCTGATGGACCATTGTTTAATAATAATGTATTATCGTCCATTTCTATAGTTGTTGAATTTACTGTAGTAGTTGTACCTAATACATTTAAATCACCACCAACAGTCATATCTAACCCAACATATAAAGATTTAGCAAAAGCACCCCCACCAGCAGATGTAAAAGTGCCTCCATTAAATTCACTAACTGCTTCAGTTGTATTAGAAATTGCAATACCACCAGCTAATTTTAAACTACCTGTTGTAGAATTTGTAGCTACAGTAGTTAACGTTGAATCAATAATTCCACTAGTTGTTAAATTTGTTAAAATACCAACTGATGTAACATTTGGTTGAGCCACTGTTAACAATGTACCATTTATATCTGTTGCGGTTAAAGTAGTAACACCAGAAATTGTACCAGACAATACTAAACTTGTTAAAGTACCAACTGAAGTTATATTAGGTTGAGCTGCTGTTGATAATGTTCCACCTAATGTTGTGGCATTTAGAGTAGTTCCAGTTAAAGTAGTAACACCAGAAATTGTACCAGATAATACTAAACTTGTTAAAGTACCAACTGAAGTTATATTAGGTTGTGCTGCTGTTTGTAATGTTCCAGTAATATTATTTGTAATAATATTACCACCAACATATAAAGTTTTAGCAAATGAACCACCCCCGGCAGAAGTAAATGTACCACCATTTGTACTATCTGTTGCATCTGTAATATTAGAAATTGATAAACCACCAGCTAATGTTACAGCACCAGTTGTTGAATTTGTTGAATTTGTTGTTAATGATGAATCAATAATTCCACTACTTGTTACACTTGTTAATATACCAACTGAAGTAATATTAGGTTGAGCCACTGTTAATAACGTACCATTAATATCTGTAGCTGATAAAGTAGTAATTCCTGAAATTGTTCCTGATAATGTTAAACTTGTTAAAGTACCAACGGATGTTACATTTGGTTGTGCTGGCGTTGTTAATGTACCACCAATTGACGTTACATTAACAGTAGTTGCTGTTAAAGTAGTAATACCGGAAATGGTACCAGATAATACTAAACTTGTTAAAGTACCAACTGAAGTTATATTGGGTTGTGCTGGAGTTAATAATGTTCCAGTTATATCATTTGTAATTATATTTCCACCAACATATAAAGTTTTAGCAAAAGCTCCACCACCGGCAGAAGTAAATGTACCACCATTTGTAGTACTAACTGCGTCAATAATATTAGATATTGCAATACCACCAGCTAATTTTAAACCACCTGTTGTTGAATTAGTTGATGGTGTTGTAGCATTAAATGTAATTAAACCATTAGATGTAAAACTATTTAATACACCAACTGATGTAATATTTGGTTGAGCCACTGTTTGTAAAGTTCCAGTTAAATTAACAGCTGACAAACTATTTATTCCGGAAATGTCACTTGAAGCATCTAAAATTAAAGCTTTTGATTGTAATGCAGTACCTATAGTAATTCCAGATAAATAATTTATTTCATTTGCTGTAGATGTAACTAATATTCCAGCTAATTTTAACCCTTTGGATACTCCATCATGTGCTTTAATATCAATATTTTGTGAATTATCTATACAAATATTACCACCAATTGTTGATATAATTAAATTACCAGAAGTATCTGTTTCTAATGTTGATGATTTATAACCTACAATTGAATCTGAATTATATATAGTTATTGAATTTCCAAAATATTGTTCATTTTTAATACTTGGTAATCTATCATCCCAAGCTAATTGAGTACTTGGAATAATTTCTAAAGCTTGTGATATACTTTCCCATTTAACTGTTAAAGTTTGTATACCAGTGTATTCAGATGTTTGTATATATATTGGATAATATATTCCAGCAGTTAAACTAACTGTATCAGTAGCTACATCTACTAAATTAGTATTAACCCAATGATTAAATAATAATTTATTATCTACCCAAAATCTAATTTTATCATTTGCAGTTAATTTAAATGTATATGTTTCTGTATATAATGGTTTAATATATCCTATAATTTCTAAACTATAATAATCAAGTTGACCAATTGGATTATAATCTGTTAAATCTATGGTTAAAATTACATCTTTCTTAATCATTCTACCTTGTAAATCATCACTTGAATATGCACGTAATACAACACCATCTGTATTTAAATTTTGTGTTATTCCCGTCACTGTGAGTTCTCCTACTGTTAATTCATTTGCTGATAAATGATTTATATTAGAAATATCATTTAATCCGTCTACTACTAATGCTTTATTTTGTTCTGCTATACCTGGTGTTAAATTTGAAATTGAATTTAATTCAGCTAATGATCCTAAAAATAAATTGTTTCCAAACCGTACATTTGTAATGTGTGCAACCACCATGTTTTGGTAATTCTATTTAAAAAATAAGAATATATTAATATTTATATAATATCAATTATATTATTATAAAAAAAATTTAATTTATAAAAAAAAATTGAATTTTATATTTTAATTATTATATAAAAGATATGGAAAATTTACTTGAAAATTATCAAATGATATTAAATATAGATTATGATCATGACAAAGATAGTATTGAAAGTATTGAATTAAGTGAAATAAAAATGTTTGATGATGATTATAATATTATTGAAAATAAACCATTTATTAATACCCGTTTAAATGAAATTAATTATAATAAGACAAAAATTGGTTTATATGATAGAGAAACCAATGTTTATAAAAAATATAAAGATAATAATTGTTTTTCAGATAAAAAATTGTTTGAAATTATTTTAGATTTTGAAAAAACATCAAGACCATTGACTGATTTTTGTGGACATCTTGATTATTCTCATATTTATTTTGAGGGATTATCAAATATTAAATTGAAAGGTGATGATGAAAAAGATATTGAAAATTATTACATTAATTGGGGTTCATAACTTATTTATATTTTTTTAAAAAAAAAATATAAAAATTATGTAAATTTATATGTAGAATTAATTAAATTTTTAATTGGTAGAAATAGAAGATCTTTATATTTAGATGTATATAATAATTTATGATTTATTAAAACCCAACCTTTACATTTATCTGGTTCTGCATTTATAATATCAGATGGATTTTCAATTTCAGCTTTCATAAATATAGTAATATAGTGTTTATTTTCATCTTTCATATAATCATTAGTTACAAATTCATATTTACATGAATTTAAGTTTAATCCAGTTTCTTCATTAACCTCGCGAATAGCACACTCTTCCCAACTTTCTCCAAATTCTAAATGGCCACCAGGAAATGCTAATTTATTTGCACCATGTGATCCAATTCGTTCACCAATTAAAACAGTATTATTATATGTTAATATAACACTTACACCAACTTGAACTTTATTATCCATATTATTTATTATACTTTTATATATTAAATAAATCAATTTTTTATAAAAAAAATATTACATTAATTTTTATTTATAAAATACAAATATGTAGTTTTATTATTTTTTCTAATTCTTGTTCTATCTATTCTTAATTTATTCTTTTTTAAAATTACATTCATATATTGGTTCATTTCTTTTAATTTTTTATATTGATTTTCATTTACACTACTTTTAAAATAATTGTTAAATCCTGTTTCAAGTTGTTCTGGAAGTAATAATTTAGTATTAGTATAACCATTTTTATATTGAAAAATATTAAATATTTTATTTAAATCATCATCAATTGTATCGACATTTATTTCTATTTTTTTAAAATTATCTTCTTTATTTTTTAATTCTTCTTCTGAAATTTTAGTATCTTTTATTTCTTTTACCTTTGGTTGTACCTTTTCATCATATTCTATATAAAAATGATGTTTTTGATTTTTTTTTCTTTTCCGTTTTATTTTAAAACTTATATTTCTTAACTTTGAATTTATATATTGATTTACTTCTTTTAATTTATTGTATTGTCCTTTTTTAACATATTGTTTGAAAAAATTGTTAAACCCTGTTAAAATTTGTTTTTCAGATATAATTATTTTTTCGTTTTCTTTATATTTAAATATTGAAAATATTGTTTTGATATCATTATCATATTCTATATTTAATATAGGTTGTGTATATGAAACTATATCAGTTGTATTATTTTCTATATTCTTTATTGTTTTTGGTATATTAGTTATTTGAACATATTCATTTGGTATATATATAATTTCTTTATTTTTGTTTGATATATTGTTTAATATATCTTGGTTATAATATTCTATCCAGTTATTATAATCTCCACATATCTTTTTTAAATATGTTTCTAATGTATTGTAATCAATATGATATAATTCTGATTTTGGTTCTACTTTAAATGACGAAAATATATAACTAATTATGTTCTCTACTTTTTGTGCACTATGTGTTTTCATATAAAAACAATAGTAAAATTTATCATTTGGATGATGTCCAGTTTTATAACTTCCTAAACGTGATGTTAAATCTTTTGTTCTTCCGACTTTGAATAACTTGTTTTTAGCATTCAATTTAGTTGTAACTATGTATATATATTCATCAAAGTTCATAGTTTGATATTTTACTATTTCATCTGATATAAATGTATTTAAACTTTTTTCTTCCTTTAATTCAATATCCTTTTCTTTTAATTGTTTGTCTTTATATTGATTTTGATATTCTAAATAAAATCTAAATATCTTTTCAAGTTCAATATAATATTTTTTAATTTCTTTTGATTTACCTGTTCTTAATAACATTAAACTTTGTTTAAAACAATCCGGTGATATAATTAAGTGTTTTGTCTTATTGTGCGAATTTATTTCTTTATTTCTATATACCTTTAAGGTGCTGTTAGAAATATTATTAAATTCTTTAGAAAACATTAATTTATAGTCTATATTTTCTTCAAAATTATCTTTTATTAAATTATTATATGATTGTTTATTTTTATAATTTTCTTCAGCATTATATCCAATCCAAACTAACATATCATTATCAATATAAATCCATTTGTCTTCCTCAATGTTATTCCAAAATTTATCAATATAAAGTTCATTAAACTCATAGTTAGCTTCTTTTAATAATTCTTTTACTGTTAATAATTTAGTATTTTTAGATATAATACCAATTATTTTATCTTTATTTAAAATTTTTAGTTGATTCATACTTTTTGTATTTTCTATTTATATATATAACAATATAGAAATTTTATATTTAATATGTATTTAAAAATAATTTTGTGAATTTAAATTCTTTATTTTTTAGTTTTACTCTCCCGTAAAGGAGAGTAAAACTAAACATATTTTTTCCTCATTATTTGTACCCATAGTCAGAATTTTTTGCTCCCCTTCAAAAGGGGAGCAAAAAAATATTAAGAAATGAATATTTTACTTATCTCTAAAAGTGAGTAAAACTAAACATCTCTTTTTTCTCATTTTTTGTACAATCGTCGGAATTATTTTGCTTCAGTGTAACACCGGAGCAAAAAAAATTATTAAGAAATAATTAAATACTATTTTAAATTATAATATAAAATAATATATATGTAATAATATTATAAAATATGGCAACATTTTTTAAACAAACTGCTAATATAAACAGTTATAATATTAATATATTTGATGAAGTTAATAATGATATAACATTATGGTTTCACCCATCTGTATTTAGAAAGGAACCTCATCATTTAGATTTATTACATTTAAATATAGATAGTAGAATTACATTATTTGGGAATACTAATAATACTATAATAGTTACTTATACTAATAATTTAAATGAAATTATTACACATGATGTAACAGTTGATTATAATAAAAATATAAAAACAGATCATGATCTTGCTAGTCAAATCGCACAAGGATTAAATAATCAAGTATATGACAATTATGATATTGAATTTTCATGCATTGCTATGAATTATGAAAACATTATAGACAATATACAAATAGAACAAGAAGCATATACGGCTACTTATACTATATTAGCTTCTAATTTTTGTACTTTAGATTTTTCTCATAAAGATTCAATTGGTCCATTAATTGGTTTTAATTATGGATTTTATGATACTTTAACTCCTATATTAGGAATAACTGGTGTACATGTTCGTTCAATTCTTAGATATAATTATATACAAGCGTATAACCCAAGTGGGAAAACACAGTTTGAATTACCAGATCCATTACCAGACCCAATACCAAATCCACATTTATTAGATTATGTATGTGACGATATAACGACGAATCCTTGCAGTAGCCACGAGTGCTGTAGTCATCATAAAGGGTCTCACCATGGTCCAATCAATCCTGGAAGCCACAGGTGTTGCTCACATAAGGGTGGAAGTCATCACGCACATAGTTATAAATCTTGGCATTTTTGTAATACTGGGCATGCTGGCCATAGGTCATCCCAGAGTAGTAATCATAGCATTAATAGCCACAATAGTGAAAGTTCACACGGTACAAAAGTAACTACACATGGGTCTAAAAAGGGTGGCTCAAAGAGTAGCAAAGGTACTCAACATTCTAAAAAAACAAATTATGTTCATCATACAGATCATGACGATACTAATCCAGAGTGTGGTTATTGGAAACGCCACGCTGGGTCTCACAAGTGCTGTAGCCACAGGTCAAAATCATTCAAAGGGTCTCACCATGGTCCACTTTCACACAAGCATTGCTCACATTACGGTGGAAGTCATCATTCCCACAGTTGGAAGAGTTTGAATGGAAAACATCACCCAGGGTCACACAAGCATTGTTCCCACTATACTGGCTCTAGTCGCGGTTCTCACCACGGTCCAAAAAATCCAAATAGTCATCGATGCTGCAGTCACCACTACGGGTCTCACCACGGATGCAACACTGTACCAGGTCATCACCATTGTTCACATTATGGTGGGTCACACCATAATACCGCATCACACAAATGTTGTTCTCACCACGATGGACCACACCAACAAGATCCAATCGATCGACATCACTGTTGTTCTCACCACGGTGGGTCACACCATAGCAAATTATCGCATAAACATTGTTCACACTACGGTGGGTCACACCATGGTCCAGTTAATCCAGGAAGTCACCATTGCTGTTCTCACCACGGTGGGTCTCACCATAGTGCTAAATCACATAAACATTGTTCTCACTATGGTGGAAAGAGTAGAGGGTCACACCATGGTAAACATAAAAGGGGAAGTAGGAAGAAGAAAAAACACCATGATAAACACAGGGGTAAACAACATTTTAAAAGTAAAAAACATAAACATAAACATTTAAAAAATCATGGACATCATGCACCACCTTGGAATGAATTTCCAACAAACTTTGCAGATTGTTGCTTTACATGCTTAAACAGAAAAACTGGTACTGATAATATTGATCCAATTATAGAACCGGATTTTAATCTAGATTGCGAAACACCAATAATAGACCCTGTATATATTAATTATGATGATAGAAATTGTAAAATGTTATTATTTGATTCTAATAATAATTTAATACCAAATTTGACACATCCTGGATTAGATACAACTATTAGTTTAAAACATACATATGATACTGCTGTATATTATGATAATATTTATAAATTATTAAGAGATTTAGAAATAGAACTTAATAGATATATAACTAAATTTAAACCATATGCTTTTTTCGAATGTATATACAATTATAAAGATAATGTAGTAACTATAATTAATAAAACTGGTGCAAAATTTGGAATAGGTTTTGACTTTTTAATTGATGCTAATATTGTGTCAACAGGGTCTTTACATAAAGTTTTAGGTTTTGAACAAAAAAAATATTTAGGATTAACTTCTATAGTTAGTACTAAAAAACCACTAATGTATGAATATATATATGGAGGCGATAGTATATATATATTATCAGATTTACTTAAAGATGGTAATCCAGATATAAATGTGTTTTCATTAGGTAATGGACAGGTTCCTGATGTAAATAATATATTATATTCTGTACCAATGAAAGATGCTTTAGATTTTCACCCACAAGCTAATGATAAAGATTATTCTGTGGAATTATTTCAATCTAAATTAACTTATTTTGGTGACCAAGTATTGCAATTATATGAAAATGAACGAATCCCTGTAAATTTTTATATTAGATTAAAATCTGGAAGACATATCCAAATGATTGCGCCATATACTATGAATATGAATATCGAATATAGATAAAAAATATTATTCTTTAAAATTTAAATTTCCATATTCTCCAAAATATTTTTTTGTTGCAATATCTCGCATACGAGCAGCCTGATGTTCATCTTCAAATCTACCTAAATGAATAGTTTCACCATTATGTTTTATTCTTGATACCCATCTATTTTGGTGCCAATATACTCCAATGTATTTTGATGATCCATTTTGTTGAAATTTTATATTTTGTGAATTCTGTTTAGCTGTAACTATTCGTAAATTTTCTTTTCGATTATCTAATGGATCATTATTAATATGATCAATCATATCATCTCCATCATAATTCATAATATATCTATGTAATCTTCCAAATTTTCTATTTGTTATATAATCATTAGATTTAGACCAACCATATTTAATTAAATCATAATATATATCTTCATCAACAATAGTTTCACTTATTTTTTCTTTCTTTTTATTAAATATTTCTATAATTGCTTGATTGTTTTCATTTCTTTTTATTGGTTTATTAAGTATATCATCTTTTTTTTTATTTTCCATTTCTTTTAATTTAAAATTTCGTATTATAACAGCTTCTAATAATGTTTTATATAACCCAATTCGTTCCTGTTTAATTCTTAGTAAAAATTTATTACTTTTAGTTAATGTTATATGTGTAGGTAACTTACTTAATTTTTCATTTTTTTTAACTTGAATAAAATTATTTATATACGCATTGGGTACTATATTTAATTTAGCAGTAGTTAAATTAAATTCTTCACACCATAAATTATACTGATATGCTGCGTGATGTTCATTTTTATAAAATAAACTTATTTGTTTTTTATTTATTGTAACGTGAGATTTCCATATTTTATCTCTTTTAGCATATGTCACACCATGGTAACAACTTGTTGTGTTTAATCTTTTACTACCATTTCTATTATTTTCAGAAATTGTAACAATTCTTAAATTATTTCTTTTGTTATTCATTTTATTATTATCAATATGATCTATAAAAGTTTTTGAATCAATATCATTTTTTAATATTTGAATTATAATATACCTATGGATTCTCCAATTTTTATTATTTATTGTACCACCAACATAAATATCTTTATGCCATTTATATTTATTTAATTCGTCATAATCTTCTTCTGAAACTAAACAATAATCTACAATTTCTTTTTTTCTATTTCTTAATGGAATTTTATACTCCATATTTATATTAATACTGATTATAAATATTTAAATTAAATAACAAAAAAATAAGAATTGTTAAATTGACATTAATTGCTCAATTCCCCCAACTGAAGCTGGGATGGTCAAGTGGAGTAGCCTGAGCCTCCATTGAGTTAATCATCCCACCCTGTTGACGATACGCTTGAAAAGTATCTTTACATTGTGCACCTCTATATGTATAATACAAAATAACACAAACTAATAGAAAAATTATCATAAATAAAAATATTGGTAATGTTACACCTTGTCCAAATATAGTTTTCTTTTTCATTAAAAAGTTAGCCGCGGCTGTTGCTTTTTCTTTAGCCACTGCTGTTTTAGTTACTGGTGCTGCGACTTGATCTGACATTTTAAATTATATAAATTATATATATTATATATATAATTATATATTTTATAATTAATAATTAATTAATAATTATGATGTCTCTACAAAACTGAAACTTGCGTGCACTCTTCCACTTTGTGATTGTAAATTTGCAATTACTACTGTGAATATATCAGAAACACCAGCAATATTTGAAGTTAAAATATTCTCATAACACATAGATTTTTCTTGCATATTATACATTTTTTGATTTTTATCCATGTATATTACCATAATCAACTCCGAATTTGTAGTGTCAATTACAGTTTTAGTACTACTATATTCAATCATTGAATTGGGTTTTTGTACCCAATCTAAAGGATCAGTAAATATCACATTTTTATAAACTTCTATTATGACTGGGTTGTCGGATGAATTTTGTGAATATATATATGGTTCAAAATTTCTAATAACAGCTCGATTGTATTGATCTTTTAATTTAATAGAAAAGAATGAATATAATATATCTGTGCCCTTTCCACATACTGTTTCCAATTCTGTTGATAATCTATGATATTTTAACACTTTGTGTAATTTATAATCACCCTCGATCTGTATTGAAGAAGGACCTTGTGTCATTATACCAGTATTAACATTATCTGCATTTTTTTTAATTGAAAATCTAATTGGAAATAAATTTGGTTTAAAACAAAAAACAAAATTAGGGCAAACTTGTATTGTATGTATTAAATAAGGAATATTATTATGATAAATAAAAAACTTTATTGAATCACGTAAAGTATTATTAAATTCAATTCTAAAAGTTAACAATTGATTAAACCTGGTTAACTTATATCTAGACGGACCAAACCCATCTAATTTATCTCTACTAAAACAACTTTGTTCAACTCTTAATTCATTATTTTCCGTACAACCATACCTTATAACTAAATATAATTTATTATCAGTTAACTCTATATATATCCCATTTCCACCAGTATCAACTGTTTTATCATCATGGTCATCAAATATTCCTATACGAGAAGTAAACCCAGTTGAGTCTTCTAAATTATTTAATATTCCAGATAACATAATTATTTTAGTTTTCTCTTGTGGTAGTATATAATACTGAGTCTGTGATACTATATAGTCACCTTGATCTATAACATTTAATTTAACATTATCACAGCAGTCATATAATGAATATGCATTACCTAATTTTAAATATTTAAGTTGAGTATTACTTTCATCATCATATACAAAATTTAAATTAACAATATCATTTAAATTAGTATTTTGATTTATAGAAAACATTTTAATAATATATATTATATAATATTATTCTTTAAAATTTAAATTACCATATTCTCCATAATATTTTTTTGTTGCCATATCTCTTACTTTTGCTGCTTCTTCTTCATTATTAAATCTTCCTAAAAATATATTTTTATTATTAATATAAATTTGTGATACCCATTTATTTCTTTGTTTATTTAAACTAACCCCTATATATTTAGAAGTTGAATTTATTCTAGAACTTTTATTTTGTGAATTTTGTTTAGCTGTAACTATTCTTAAATTTTCTTTTCTATTATCTAATTTATTATTATTTATATGATCTATATGAATATTACCAGTATAATTCATTATATATCTATGTAATGATCCTAATTTAAAGTTTTGTATATATCCACTTGTATTTATGTAATATGAATATTTCATTAAATAATAATAATTATCTTCATCAACAATAATTTCACAAATTTTTTCTTTCTTTTTATTAAATATTTCTATAATTGCTTGATTGTTTTCATTTCTTTTTATTGGTTTATTAAGTATATAATCTTGTTTTTTATTTTCCATTTCTTTTAATTTAAAATTTCTTGTAATAATCGCTTCTAATAGTGTGTTATATAAACCCATATGTTTTCCATTTATTTTAATTCTATATTTATTATTATTTAAAGTTATATTTTTTGGTAAAATATTTATTTTATCTTCTTTTTTATATAAAATAAAATCCTTTAAATGTTTACCTGGTATAATATTTAAATTAGCGGTTATTAAATTATAATTTTTACACCATAAATTATATTGATACGCAGCATGGTGTTCATTATCATATCCTTTATTTAATTTATTTCTATTTATATTTATTTGTGATATCCATTTATTTCTATTTTTATTAAAACTAACTCCAATATATTTACTTGTTCTATTTTTTAACTTACTTATATTTCTCATATTTTCAGAATTATTAACCATTCTTAAATTTTCTCTAGTATTATTTAATGGATTATTATTTATATGATCTATAAATATTTTTGAATTTATATTATTATTTAATATTTTTATAATAATATATCTATGTATTCTCCATGTTTTATTATTAATAGTACCCTGTGCATATTTTCCGGATTTACACCATTTATATTTATTTAATTCATCATAATCTTCTTTTGATACATATGTATAATCTATAATTTCGTTTTTTCTATTTCTCAATGGTATTTTATATTCTTCCATTTTTTTATTATTATAATTATTATTATAAATTGTATCTTCAATTGAAAAAAAAAATTAATATTATTAATTAAAATTAAATATTAATTACTTTAATATCATACATTAGACATAATTCTGTAATTAATTCTATCAAACTATTAGAAATAAATTCAGATTTATTTATAATTAATTCTTTTATTTTTTTTTCTTTTAATTTATTTATTAAAATTAAAATATTATTTTTTTTCCAATTTAAATCATTGGTTGCTACACAGCTTATTATTTCAGGATTGTGATATAATTGTTTTAGTTTTTCAATTTGTTCTTCTAGTTTAGGTTGTTGTGTTTTTTTATTTACCTTACAGTAACAGTATACATTAGAACTTTGTATTACTGGTTTTTTATAATTTTGTTCAGACTCTTTTGTACTATATGCATAATCAATACATGTATCATCAGATGCACATTTAATTGATTTTAATGGTTTATCGATAATGTTATATTGTTTTAATAATACATTTGAACCTTTTTTACAAAGATCAGTATAACTGTCGGTTTTTGACAATTGTTTTGCAGTATTTGCCAATACTGTATTATGATTTATTTTTTTTTGTTCATTGATAATAGAACTAATGTCATAAAATCTTTTACCTCTAGCCGTATTTCGAATATAATCGATTTTACCTTCGTTGGCCCAGCGACGCAATGTGTTATCTGAGACCTGTAATATCTCCTTTGCGGCCTTTCCAGACAAGTATCTATGTTGAGTTTCCATTTTTTTTTAACAAAAAATTAGATTTTAAAAATGAAATAATAAATTATAATTATATATAGTTAGATATAGTTATTACCTATTTAAATATTTAAATAATAATTAATTAATCATAAAATAATTTAATAATAGTTATTTCCATTTTTGGTGTATTTTCTAAATGATATTGTATTGTTTCTTTTAATTTAGTTAATCTTTTATTAAATTCTTTTTTATTTGCTACAATTTGGATACCTGTTATTTTACATAATTTAAAACAAGATTTAATTTTTTTACCATCTTCATCTTTATAACTATCTGGATTAAATCTTATAAATACAATAGGCCTATTTGCTAAATCATCATAAATATCCCATTCTCTTTTTTCTTCTTCATATTCTTTTGACCTATGTTGGTTTTCATCACACTCAATTACTATGGTATAATTAAACAAATCTATAAATACATCCGGTCTTCTTTTAGAACATCCACATAATACAGTTTTGTCATATATCAATGTGATATCTTTAAATTCTTTTTTAATAAAGTCTGTCATATGATTTTCTTTAATTTTATAATTCCTTGAAATGGGTACATTTGGAAATAATTGTATATAACATCTAACACAATAACCTTTATACTTAGGGTTAGATATTTTTATATCATTACAATATAAACAACTCTTATCCTTAACATTAATCATATTTTCTAATTTATGTCTATTGCAATATAATGGTTTTAAATCTTTATAATTAAAACTTGGTACAGTATTACACTCGCTTTCGCCACATTTTGTATTTCTAATATTTAACATATCTCTTTTTTTATGGGCCTCACAATATTTAGGTTTTTTATTTTCATAATTAAAGCTTGCAACTGTAATACATTTTTCAATTATACATAAACCTCCTGTTAAATTTATCATATCTTTTAATTTATGTTCATAGCAATATAAAGGATAAGGTTTGTTTTTATAATTACAACTTCTTCTTTTTTTACATTTTTCTTCAATACAATATTTATGTTTAATATCAACCATATTTTTTAATTTATGTTCTTTACAATATAAACGTACATTTTTATCAATATAATTATAACTTGGTGATTTTTCACAACTTAAACAAGATTTAGATTTAACATTACACATATTGTTTTTTTTATGTTTTGAACAATAATACTCTTTTAATCCTTTATAATTAAAATTAGATTGAGTTTTACAATTTATATTAATACATATTCCACATTTTTTATTTTTAGATATAACTTTATCAATAGAAATATTTAAAATATCTTGTATATAATTATTAATAAAATTCATTTTATATATACATTTATTCATTATTAATTTAAATTCAATTTTAAAAAAAATAATAGTTTATAGCCTATAAATAATTTATTTAGTTTCAACCCAACTTATGGTTCCTCTAACTCGTGAAGCCCCTTTTACAAATTCTACAGTCAATGCTAATACATCTGGTGTTGCTCCATCAATACTTGAATGTAATCCATAAGTTTTAAATAAGTCTTGAACATCAGATGTAAACAATGTGCTGGTATAACCAGATGCAATTACAACTGAATCTGTACCAATAGTAACATCATTATCATTAGTTGCATATTGAGCAAATGAATTTGTACTAACATTTACCCACGTTGGTGTCATACCAGTTGGGTTTAAAATCAATCTCCATAATATAATAGAACCACTTTCACTATCAATATCAATTCTTTTTGGCCAAATTGTTGCTCGAGATAATGCTGGTTTCAATCTAATTGCAACTAATGGTCTATGGTCGTTTAATTTATGTAAAACACGAGGACAATCTAGTAAACTATTAATTGAATAATTAAAAGGATAAGATGGAATGATAGAATTAGCATTACCACACAAATCTACAGAAGTTGAATAAATTTCCATCTGTGCTGCTCCTTGTATAATACCATCTCCACCTGGTGAAGAATTAATTAATTCACCTCGAATTGGTAAAGAATAATTAAATAATGTAGGTGCAGATAATGTATTTGCAATTAATTCTTGATGACAATAAATTACAACACCTTCAATATTAAGTCCATATCGGATTCTTCCGCCATTCATTTCTAAATCAAAATAAAAGAGTTGAGTTTTTGTAATATCTAAAGTATAACCACTAGTCCCTGTTCCGTCCATCTTATCTAAATTCCAACTAGGTTGTGCTGTTATTGTATCAACTTGTGTGTTAGATTCAAATGTACGTCTTCCCACACTTATTACCCCAGCAGCATCAACTTGGAAAAATACACCAGCTCCCCCAACATCTGCTGAAATATCTTTATCATTTTCATCATCATAATATCCAATACGTGCAACATTATAATCAACTATTGCAACTGTTCTTAAAATAGCACCGATATTTACTACAATAATTGAGTCTGCTTGATATGGCATATATGGTTTAGATTGATATATAACCTGTTGATCACTAGGATATGGATAAAATGGAGTTATAGGATCTGTACCTGGATAATACGTATTTAAATAAACTGCAGGAGCCGGTGTAATTGAGTGTGATTCAGTTGCTACAAATCCAGAACCACCATTTCCATCTGTTAAATCTGGAATATCATCGGTATTTTTAATTAAACTAGAAAATAATAATGGTTGATCATCATATCTAAATTGTGCATTAAATAAATTAATACATGTTGAAATACGAGTAGAACCTGTAGATACTTCAGTACATGCCCAACTTGATAATGATGTTAAAAGTTGATCTATTGTTGTATGTCCAGATGGATTAATTATACTTATTTCTGAATATTTTAAATAAACTGTATGATCATTATCCCTAATCCAAAATTCATTATTATTAATTTTTTGAAATATAGCACTTGTTTTTGGTATCCAATCTATACGACCAGTGTCATCACCAGAAGTCCAAACTAATTTGAAAAAATTACAATCATTATATATATCTACAGAGTTATCTACGTTACAAGGGTATACCATTTTTAAAAAATAAAAATAAAATTTTAGTTATTATTATTATATATTACTAATTAAAATTTATTTAATAATAATTAATTATATATAGTTAGAAACAACCATATTTAATAATAAATTAAAATATAAAATAATTATATATTTAGGTAGTTTCTAACCAAGATAAACTACCTCTTACTTTTGCAACACCACGCACATATTGAATACTAAATGTAACAATGTCACTTGTTAAACCATCTATGCTACTATGTAATGGGTATGATTTTTCAAGAGCTGAAATATTTTGATTATATTGAGAACTAATATACCCACTTGATAATACAACAGTATTTGTACCTATTGTGATATCTGGACCCTCTAGTGAATATTCGGCAATTGACAAATCTGCAACTGAATTCCAAATATGTGGGTCTCCAGTAAATATTGGATTTAAAATTAATCTCCATAATAATGCAGATCCATTTTCATTATCAATACCTAATTGTTTTGGCCATATTAATCCTCTATTATATATTGTTTTTAATCTAACTGATATAATAGATTTATGTTCACCTGCCGAATTAATAGATACAGATGATGTATCTGGAGTATTAGCTGAAAAATTTAAAGGATTACTTGTTAGTCCATAATCTGATGCATTTAAATTACCACATGCTTCTCCACTAAGAGAATATAAATGCATTTCTGCAGCACCTTGTATATCAGTTCCCGTTGCTGAATTTTGTAATTCAGCTCTAATTGGTAAATTATAACTAAATAATTGACTTTCATCTGTTACATTATAATTAACAAATTGATGTGCCCATACTACTCCACCATTTACATTAAACCCAAGTCTAATTCTACTTGATGCCATTTCTACTTCAAATACATATACTTGTGGTAAAGTAAAATCAATATCATCTTTACTTGCCCCTGAACCATCCATAGTATCAAAATTCCAATTTGCTTGATCTACTAATGTATCTACTTGTGTCCCACTTACAAAATTTCTTATACCTACATATGCTATACCATCTGCTGATAATTGAAAATATACACCAGAACCATTAACATCTGCAGCAACATCTTTATCAAATGCATCATCAAAATATCCTATCCTTGCTGTATTAAAAGCACTAGTTAATGTAGTTCTTAACGTTGCACCAACTGATACATATATTGTACTATTTGTTTGAAAATTTAAATATTGACTTGATTGAAAAACAACTTTATCGTTGTTTACACCTTGTGCACCAGTTGTTGTTGTATTTAAATAAATAGCTGGCGTTGGATTAATAGAATGTGTACAAGTTCCCAAATCAACTTCTTTCTTTGAAAATAACATTTTATTTAGTCTATATCTAAAATTATCTTGTATTAAATTTATACAATGCGATACACGCGTTCTACCAAATGAATCAGTTCTTGTATCTGCTGGATTTACTTTATTTTCTAAACATAACCATTTTAAAAATATATCAAATAATTCTGTTATAGTAGTATGACCATTTGGTTGGACTGAATTTATTTCTGAATATTTTAAATATGTTGTATGACTTTGATCTCTTATCCAAAAGTCATTTTCGTTTGTTTTTTGAAATGTCATATTTCTTTTTGATAATAATTCTATTCTACCAGCATCGTCACCTGCAGTCCATACTAATTTCAAGAAATTACATTCATTTATTATATCTATTGAGTTGTTTACATCACACGGATAAACCATCTTTCTTTTTTAAATAATTTTCTTATTATTTCTACCTATATATAACTAAATATACTTTTAAAAATTAATAATTAACTTTAGTTAGAAATAGTTAGATAATATGTAGTATATAAGAAAAGACTTATTTATAAAAAATAAGTAATTTTCTTAAAACAAAAAAAAAATAATATTATTTATTAATTCTATTTATTTTATACTAATATTACAATATTTACTTAGTTTCAACCCATGACATGGTACCACGTACTCTAGCTGACCCACGAACATATTCGACAGTAAGAGCAAGTACATCTGGAGTATTACCATCAATACTAGCATGTAAACCAAATGTTTTGAATAAGTTAGCAACATCTTTAGTGAACGTTGTACTCATATAACCACAAGCAAGTATAACTGAAGAATCAGATTCTCCGCTAACTCCAATAGTAACATCATTATCACTAGTAGAATATTGAGCAAATGAATTTGGGCCAACTGAAGCCCAACCTGGCGTTAGACCAGTTGGATTTAAGATTAATCTCCATAATACCATAGCACCAGTTTCATTATCGATATCAATTTGTTTAGGCCAGATAGTGGCACGCGATTTAGTAGGATCTAATCGAATTGCAATAAGTGGACGATGGTCATTAAGAGTATGTAATACTGTAGCACAATCTAGTTTACTGTTAATACAATAATTAAATGGGTTAGATTGTAATGATTCATCAGAACTATTTAGGTTACCACATAAATCAGCACTAGTAGAATAAATTTCCATAGAAGCATCACCAGTTACTTCAGCAGCTAAAATATTACCACAATCTAGTGGAATAGGACCACTATTAATTAATTCTGCTCGAATTGGTAAAGAGTAGTTAAATAACTGTGGTTCAGAAACAACGTTAACATTAACAAATTGGTGTGCCCATACTACATTACCTTTAACAACAAATCCAAGTCGAATTCGACTAGAGTTCATTTCAATTTCAAAAGCATATAATTGAGCTTTTGTAAAATCAAGACTGTATGCACTAGCACCAGAACCGTCCATTTGATCTAAGTTCCAATCAGATTGAACAACACAAGTATCAGTTTGTACATCACCTGCAGAATCATATGTTCGAATACATGCATACATTAAACCATCAGCTCGTAGTTCAAAGAATATTCCACTACCTCCTTCATCAGCAGCAACATCTTTATCTTCTTTATCATCATAATAACCAATACGTGCAACATTATGATTAACTACAAGTGTAGTACGCATAGTTGCACCAACTACAACAAACATTCGAGAATCAGCTTGATAAGGCATATATGCTTTAGTTTGATAAATTAAATGTTGATTATTTGAAGATGATGGAGATATAGTAGAAGTAGTAGTATCCATATAAACTGCAGCAGATGTTGTCGTTCTATGTTCAATAACTGGTGTACCATTGATTGATATTAGACTACTAGATAATAATAGCGTAGCATCTGCTTCTGGTAGTATAGTTAAAGCTGGACTTAATGTAAGTACCTGCGTGGCTCCAACGTAATCAGTAATTTCTCTAATTTGGCAAATACCAGCACCATCAGTAATTTCAACATACCATCCATTATAAAAATCATCAGTTCCGCTTGCAGCAGCTGATAAAGGAATAGTCGTTAAAGTCACAGTAACAACAGTAAGTGTAGCATCAGTAAAATTTAAAGTAAACGTATTAGTATCAGATACTAAATTAGTAAATGGCGAAGTTAGAGTAATCTCTTTTGTAGTACCATTATAATCAGAAATCACAGAAGTTTCAGTATTTGCGGGTCCGTTAGTCATTAAAATAGTCCAACCATTATAATAATCATCAATTGCACTTGCAGTTCCATCTAAAGTAAAAACTGATGTAGTTTGAACTTTAGCAACTACTGTACGTGTTGCATCTGTAAATGTG
>Ga0255039_10000105_pt1 | contig 27522 bp, 22 predicted proteins | sample BC1_12_1_MG_FD_181713 | JGI IMG/M metagenome (GOLD analysis project Ga0255039, IMG submission 181713) | Seawater microbial communities from Strait of Georgia, British Columbia, Canada - BC1_12_1 | ecosystem: Environmental > Aquatic > Marine > Strait | place: Canada: British Columbia | collected... | reverse complement strand
GCTGTAATAAATAATCAAACAATCCACCAGACGCGCTGATGATTTCGGTGTATTAAGTACGTAATCAGGCCACCCTGGCCTGCTCGTCACAAGTAAGGCACCGAGGGCGACCTTCAAATTGTAATACGGTTAAGTACCGCAGTTGTTCTCGATCAGAGCAGGATGCACTGATTACGCACTTAAATGTGACTTGCTCTATTTGTTCGCTGTAAGAAATAACCCAGCAATCCACCAGATGCGCTGGTGATTTCGGCGCTATTTGACAATGTTAAGTTTGAATTTGCTCTGAAGGTGCTATACATACTAGCCCATGGCAAACATATTTTATATTGAAAGCCGACCCTGCACTGCCAAAAAGCCGTATCTATAATAGATACGGCTTTAATTATTTTGTTAAAATGAATTTCGTAACCGATACATCTTATTACCGTAAGGAACGTCTCCTTATTGCTGCGATGCCACCTGCGGCAAGCAATGTCATCGTCATCGGTTCTGGTACAGATGCTTGAAGTCTAAGTTGACTATCTTCTAATGAAGGAAGATATGTTGCACCGCCATCGACGCTGATCTCAACAAAAATATCAAAAAAACTATCGATTTGGTATGGCGTGCCAGGCCCTTTTAAAACAGTCACGTGGCCATCGGTATTGTCATGATGCCCTTCAATGGCTAAAAAGGTTAAATCAAAATCAGGGTCACCAAACAATTCAATCGGATGCGTGCCACTCAGGTCCATTGATAGGATTTCGGTATCCCATGATCTCGTTTCTGTGCCATCTGGCGCAAGAAGAATGGCCGTAGGCGTTACTTCCATACTTATATCAATATCAAAAAAAGCATCGAATGAAGTTGTTGCGCCACTTCTTGGCTCTTTTGCGTCAATTTCATAATAGACATCAAAGAATGAATCGATAATAAACGTATTGGTAACGGGATCAGCCGGTCTTATGACCATTGGCTGTGTGGTACTACTCGTAAGACTCATGCTCACCATCTCAATAGGGATTGTCGTAGGAAAATTTAATGGCGGTGGTGGAAACGGAAAGGCACCATCGCTATCGGCCGGTGTCATTTCAATTTGCCCTGTATTGGATAGTTCGACAAAGACATCGAAAAAAGAGTCGGCCTCTGCATGACTACTAAGTATGCCCATGGCAATGGCTACTACGGCGATCTTTTGCACCTTCACTAATTGTTTTAATTTCATCATCATCTTAAATTCCTTACGAGTGCGCGTTAGCATCTAGCATTCCATTGAATGCGTTCACTAAGAGATACGCAACGTTTTATTGATCTTGCATAAAATAATACATTATTTATAATAAATGTTTATAGTACTAGCTGATATGCTACAAAAATCACTACCACCCCTTTTTATTTAAGAGAATATCAATATATGTTTATGAAAAAAATAAAAACGTTGCTTTGGTATCTAGTACGACCTAAATACTACATCCAATTTATATACTTAATTTGCAATGAACTTTCATTTAAAGGTAATGCCCGTAATAAAACAGATCAAAAAGCAATACTTTGGTGTGAACAATTATCTACCGATACCAATACGGCACTTGCGCAATTAACACGGAATTCACCCGTTGAAACAGTGAGCCACCTATACCCTGATTATTTTAAACATGCCCAACAAAAGAGTGACAATTGCCCTGTTGAAATGGGTGGCCCTGGCGACCTCAACCTCCTTTATTGGTGTGCCGAATATTTAAATGCGACAAAAGTCATCGAAACGGGTGTGGCATACGGTTGGTCCTCTTTGGCAACTTTGCTTTCTTTAAAGAACCGAAATGCATCTAAACTGATCAGTACAGATATGCCTTACGCCAATCGAAATAATGAACAATATGTCGGCTGCGTTGTGGCCGATGACATCAAAGGAAATTGGGAAATACTTAGAAATGCAGATAGAGTCGTATTACCAAAAGCGCTTAAAACATTAGGCACAATTGATATGTGTCATTACGATAGCGACAAAAGTTATGATGGTAGAATGTGGGCTTATCAATTATTGTGGGATGCACTCAGGCCAGGAGGCTTCTTTATCTCCGACGATATCGGCGACAACATCGCATTCCATGATTTCACCAAGAAAATTGGGCGTGAACCTACAATCATAAAATTTGATGATAAATTTATTGGCGTGATTGTTAAACCTGAAATATAAGGACAATCATTATTTTTTCATCTAACCACGCCCACTATTTACACTTACGTCTAACTACTGCAATGCCACCGATACCCAACAACGTCATTGTTAATGGTTCTGGCACTGCAATCGGTGATTGCCTAAGGGTAAACTCTGTAATGCCATCTGGCACGTCAATATGGTAAATAAAACCACCAGCATATGCCGTATGAGGCATAAGACCATCTGAGGCAATAATATCATCTTCAGTTACAGACCAGCTATCAAACCAATCTGGATTGATATAGAAATTAACTGTCGAATCATAATCAGGCGAATCGAAATCCAGACCATCACCAGCTGAAGATTTTACAAAACCACTCCCGACACCAAAACCGAGTTCGATATGATAACCGTCCCAAACTAAACCTGTAGAATTATCTACGCCTTCGTTGATTAAATATTCTGTCACGCCACCACTATTAGCTACTGTAAATACAATATCTACGACGTCAACTACGACATAATGTTTTTGAATCACAAAAATAGTATTATCAGTTGCATCACCCACCATATTATCATTATTCAAAATTGGCGTACCAGGTAAAGAAGTGCCTGCAATAGAATTAATACCAGTGTACCATGTAAACCCTGTAATTTCGCCCGCATGCAAGAGGGTTGAAACCATTACTAAAATCGCCACCATAACAATATTTATAAAATGCTTCATTTTACGCTCCTAAAAATAATTAACGAATTACCCACCGTGCTTTACACAAGCGGTTGACTACATTAAAAAAACGCGTGTACGATGAGATCGTGTAAATCTTTGAATAAATGCACACATAAGAAAAGAATATTGCAAAGGGATTATATCACTTTTTTATCTATTGTCAATATAAAACCAAATAGTAGCCGCTTAATAGAGAAAACATATAAAGCAGCAGGAACCAATTAGATTGAATTTTCGTTGTAGAGGCGTTTGTCTACTTAATAACCCATACGCAACAACGACGTATCGCATTTATTTTGATCTAAATAACCGTTATCAGAGAGAGACGACTTTAAGCACTATTGTTGCTGTTTTGTTTCGTTTTATTCATATGTTATTCGAATTCAGATACCGAAATATTGAGTACTTCATAATTCATATCACCACGTGGAACAGTGACCGTAAATTTATCGCCAACGGCATGACCAACCAAACCTTCACCGATAGGCGAAAGCAGTGAAACGCGGTTTACTTTTTTGCCAACACTTTCAATCAAGTTATAGTCATAACTACCAAGTAACTGAAAAATAATTTCTTTTTTACTATCGAGATCCATAAGGGTTACAACAGTGCCAAAAGCAATGGTGTCACATGACACTTTTGTACAATCAACGACTTCCGAGTTATTAAGCTTGCCGCGAATCTCTCCCATACGTCCTTCAACAAAACCAAGATTCTGGCGACCGTAGATATATTCACCGTTTTCTTTTAAGTCACCCATTTCGCGGGCTTCAGCAACACGTACTGTTAACTCTTCAGCTTCCTTCTCTAGCGCAGTAAGTTCTTCTTTCAGTTTGTTATTACCTGTCACTGAAATCGGCATTATATCTTGCATTCGAACATATCTCCATATTCTACTGTTTATGACTATCCTTAAAGCGCTTATTATAGCAGAATGTTTAGCTACGGCAAATAATTTTGTCGTCCATTGACTATAGCCAAAATTATCATCTAACGCAGTGCGACATTCTCCTTAAAGCTTGCGTTTTAAATATAATATCCCGGTAAAAAATAAATATACAATGCATGTCGCATATTTATTACATTTCACCATTGCGCACTGCTATTGACCGATATCTGCATTTTCTTTTTTTTCTAATGATTTCATCAATGAAAGCTTAAGGTGTTGTTTTTGCAACATCACCCCCACTGCTAACAGTATAAATGAAGCTACAATAAACATAAAACCCCTAGATTGCTTGTTGAACCACAAATTAATGATGATTGTTTTGCTTATCGAACAAGCTGGTAATGCAGATGCGACCATTAACATCCACCAACTTTTGATTAACAAAAACATTGAAGTAAATATTAAGCAAAACAGTGTACCGTTAATAATATATCCATTTCTTAACGGCGTAGCCAACATCCCCACAGCCGCCAAATTAACTTCTTTAGGAAATGGTGTATGTACCGTATTGACAAATACCACCATAACAATAAATAGAAATCCAGTACCGATAAAATAACACATTTTATTTAATTGACCACATAAAATAACAATAAGAGATATAGATAAAATAATTGGGGTAATATAAAACGGTGCCCATTTGATGTCCAAACTCCACATCGTCGCATACAATTGTACCACGACAAAAAGGGAAAATATTGCCACAGCAAGCCAGGTTATTTTTTGTTGTAAGCGCGACTTCAGGGCCATTAAAGGATCGCCGGCTGACACTTGCTCATAAATTAATAACAGATGCGCTCCAAACCAAACGGCTATCATCAGGGAAAGTAAATACCCCAATAGATGTTCATCGCGGGTTGTCGTTACGATAAGATTCAGTAACGTAGGGGTAAAAACCAAAATCGCCAAATGCCCAGCCAAAAATAGATTCGCATTCTTTGAGAACCTAAATTTACAAACGGTAGATGCATACCGCGCCTTCATTACTGCTGACCCAAACGTAAAGATCGAACAAAACGTTGCAATGATGGGAGAAACGAGATAAAGTTCGTTAAGGGCAACGATAAGAGAAACAGTTAATATAAATGTAAAAATAATGGTACGGTAATTATTATTGATATAACCATTTTCATGCTGCCATTTCCCCAACCGCAACAGCAACCACATATATAGTTCAAATAATATAAAAGTGATGAGAATGTGTTTGACTTCGCCGATATTCTTACCATAAGGATTAATGGTAATTTGCATACCAATCAGGAGGAAAATCATAGAACACCAATAAACAATGGTGGTACTTTGGGCCAATAAACTTGACTTTTCTTCTGGGGTCTCAACCATGATGGTACTCCTTTTATTCGAGGCAAGCTACAAATCAATCCCTGTATCAAAAGTGTATACATACCATAGCCAGAAATCAATTTCCGACAAAAAAACAAACCCATTGGGCAAATACTTTCAAGCACAGTAGAGGATACACGCCAGAAAATACGTTGAGATCTGGGCTTCCCGACACGTATTGTGACGTACAAAAAATTGTATCTATTGCCACTTCCCACATCACACCGTTGCTACCAGTAACACGCCATCGTCGTATGTACGACAAGGCGACTGTAAACTGATTCGATTTTATTGCATTGGTGAAAATTTATTTGACAAGCTGGAACTGTACAATCTAAAAAATCGATGTAGACACCGCTAAACATTGACATCCCGTATAAAAACGAATCACAATATGATGTAGTTTTCCCTTGAATCTACAATGCGCTAAGCTTAAAATATAGATACATTTACGACAAGGCCAAATCGATTATTGGGAGCATTGAGTGTTTAAAACTATCTTATTTTTATCGAGCGTATTATTTTTATTTTCTGGATGCCACCTCAATACGCCTGCGACCAAACAACTAACGGCGACGATATCTGGCATTTACAAAGGACAATGGCATTGTGTAAAAAGCAATCACACCGGTCCAATCACCTGTAATTTGAAAAAAAAATCTGACAACACCTATAATGCAAAATTCTATGGGTTTTATGCGCATGTGATTCCATTTTGGTATAATGTCAAGTTTGACTTCAAACAAAGCGATAGAGACCTTTGGCATGCCAAAGGTGATTGCGACTTAGGATGGCTCGGTGGTGGCAAGTATACCTTTGATTGTCAAATCAATAAAGATACCTTTACTGTAACATACGACGCAAAAGCAAGCGCCGGCACGTTTGACATGAAACGCAAAACTGAATAACGATGCTTTGTCTAAATGTCGAAGAACAAATATAATTGTTAAGTGTCGTTAAAACATTATACGTTGCAGATATTAATCACATCATAAATGGAGTTTAACCTATGAAAGCGGTCGCTTACAAAACAAATGGCAGTAATGACGCTACCAAATCATTACAAAATATCACCGTTGATATGCCGCAAGCTACTGGACACGATTTACTTGTTAAAATTTATGCCGTTTCTGTTAACCCAGTAGATACCAAACTTCGCACCAGGGGTGTCCCTGAAGGAAATACTACCAATGTACTTGGCTATGATGCCGCTGGTGTTGTTGAAGCTGTCGGCGATGACGTAAATAATTTTAAACCTGGCGACGCAGTTTATTATGCAGGCTCAATTCAGAGACCAGGTACCAATAGCGAGTATCACCTAGTAGATGAACGTATTGTTGGCAATAAGCCTAAATCACTTAGCTACGCTGAGGCTGCGGCACTACCACTTACTGCAGTTACTGCGTGGGAAATGCTTTTTGACCGTCTAAATATCAATGAACCCACACCACAAGGTGGTGATATCATTCTTGTTATCGGTGGCGCTGGTGGCGTTGGATCAATTACGATTCAGCTTTTAAGGGCGTTAACAAATTTCAAGATTATTGCAACCGCTTCAAGACCAGAAACAAAGGCGTGGGTTACAAAATGTGGTGCGCATTACGTCATCGACCACAAGGAACCATTAGCACCGCAGCTGCAATCTTTATCGATCGGTGCGCCTGGCTTTGTATTTTCTACAACGCAAACAGATCTACATTTTGATGATATTGTAGCACTTATTGCACCTCAAGGTCGCTTTGGATTAATAGATGACCCTAAAGTGCTTAATGCCTTGCCTTTAAAATTGAAATCGATTTCGCTTCATTGGGAATTAATGTTTACCCGTACAAACTTTAATACATCCGACATGGCCGAGCAGGGAAAATTATTAAACGAGGTCGCGGCACTTGTCGATAGCCAACGTATCTGTTCCACCTTAACGGAAGTCGCAGGCAAAATTAATGCATCAACTTTGCAAAAAGTACATGACAAAATGGTAAGTGGCACAGCACAAGGAAAGATCGTACTTGAAGGGTTTTAGATGAATACGCTGACACATGCATTACTACCTGTTATTGCCACCTCAATAGGTGATAGAAAGCCATACTGGCATCGAAATAAGTTAATGCTTCTGGCATTATTTGGTGCATTACCAGATATCATTAATCCCCATATTATGTTGGCAGCCAGACTCACCAGTTGGTCGCACGGACTACCTGCTTTTTTAACGATATCGTTTATGTTATGGATACTCACTTTTATAAAACAAGTACCCCTCGATCGCAAATTAGCTATATACCTCGCTGCCGCATATCTCTTTCATTTATTTTGCGATATGATTTCTGGCGGTATCTCATGGTTGTATCCCATTAAAGGTGGTGTCATCGGCGGCTATTTTGTTCCCCCTGCGTTTTGGATCCCACTTGATTTACTCTGCGGCATAGCGGTATATTTGATTCAATACGCGATACCTAAATACATACGTGCACGCCAAAGCATAACCAAAAACAAACTCTAGCTTAATCGCTACGTTGATCTGTATAATAGTCCTTGCCCTTGTTTGTTATTTTGCAATATAATAAGTAAAATATCGTTAATCCTATTTCAGGAAGCTTTCTATTTTAAGGAACGGTAACTTGCCAAAAAAACAACAAACCACAGGATTCACCCTAGTAGAGCTATTGGTCGTCATAGGTATCATTGGACTATTATTATCATTATTGATGCCTGCGCTAGGAAAAGCAAGACAGGTGGCTAAGCGAATAGCTTGTCAGGCAACATTGCATAATAGCGCCGCCTCTTTTCGTATGTATTTAATAGATTTCAATGATGTTATGCCATTAGCAGCTAGGCATCCATCACTTGGCATATCGGAACACAAGCCACTCTCTGTAGTGATGAAAGGTTATTTCGAAGCGCCAGAAGCACTTAAGTGTTCTGCAGACAATGGTACAATACGAGAAGATCACGCCACGACCTATTTTGAAAGCGAAGGATCTAGTTACGAATATATGGAACAACTCGGCGGCAAAAAAGTCGATAAAAGTTTTCTCACGACCGTTTTTAAACTTACAGAAAGTCAAATACACGTCATTTATGACTACGACCATTTTCATGGAAAAAAAGGTAAAAAGGAATCGGTAAATTATTTATTTGCCGACGGCCATGTTGGCAATAGAACAGGACATTAAAATGAAAAATAAACAAAAAAAACAATCTCTGTATGTTGTAGTATCATTAATATGCGTACTAGCAGTAGTCATAACTTTTGCACGCAACGCACCTAACCTTGGTAGCGAACTGGCCGATAAGCCGATGGCTGAAAAGATGGAATATTTTAAAAGTGAACAATACCAAAACCTTTCAGACAAAGATAAAAGAACAGTAAAAAAGAATGCATTTGGCAAAGCACATAAACAGCGCATGACTCAGTTTATGGATAAGGCAAAAGCATACACGCAATTGCCAAAAAATGAAAAAGAAGCATATCTCGATGCAATGATTGATGAAATGCAAAATAAAAAAAGAGAACGTCAAGCCCAGATAAAAGCGCACGGGCAAGATAATAAAAAAGGTGGTCCCTGGAGCGGAAAAAAACGCGATGGCAAACAGATCACTGGAGAACAAATGCGGGCATGGTCTGAAAGAATGGCACCCGAGAAGCGCGCTTACATGATGGCCTTCAAAGAAGCAATGGCCGCACGCATGAAACAAAGAGGTATTTCAAACAAATAAGGCATTTTGTAATTAGTTCCTGTTGCGGAAAGCTACTTAGCGAGATCGAGCGAAAAAGATTTGTTCAAGGCCCGAGTGAAAAAACGCCCACAGTGGGCTTATTGCCCACGAGGAACGTTTTTTTGTGAGAACGCCGAACAAATCTTTTGCAGCCGATCGGCGCCGTAGGTTTTCGAAACAGGAACTAATTAGTTATCGTGTGATACTGTATATTATATACATAAATTTTATAAAGGATGAAATAATGAATAATCAACTTAACAATTTAAAAACATCAATTATATTTATTGTTGCTATTGCGATGTATTTAACGCTTGCAATAACACCAGTAAACGGTGCGCTGTCAGCGTTGTTAATCACCGACACTGTAAACAACTTAGAAGTTTGGTTTACCGGTACAATTAACCCGACCACTGGCGCAGGCGCACCGATTGGCGGCGCTGTTGTAAACCCAATAAATTGGGGCGCGCCATCAATGCATTGGGATAGTCATATTTCAGGCAATGCCTTTAATATACATGTTTCTACAGAACATTTTGCAGAACCCCATCTAGGCGACGGCCTTTTTGGTGACCCACTAGGCTGGACAGCGCCAGCGCTTACCCCATTTCAAACGATGAATGTCAATCATAACACACATACAGACCATTACGCACTTACATATATTGACGGCGCCATAAGCGGCTTAGACGATAAATGGGTTTTCACCGGTACCCATGTGCCAGAGCCAATGACCATTAGTTTACTGGCCTTGGGTGGTATTTATGCCACTAAAAGAAGAATAAGATTACAATAATTCAGCTAATTCGGAACGGTGGCTGACGTTTATCTATAACTGCTAAACGATCAATTAAACTTTAAACTGTGCAACCAGCGCCTCTATTTCCTGAGACAAAGACAATAGTGTTGTACCTGCCGCTTGTGTTTGATCAGCGCCTTGCGCAGTTTGTTTGGCTGCGGAATCAACATTAGTAATATTCTTGGTAATTTCCGCACTGGCCGTTGCCGTTTCTGCCACGCCCCTTGAAACCATATCTGAAGCATGTGCAACTTTCACTACGTTTTGGGCAATTTCCTTTGTGGTAATGCTTTGCTCTTCTACTGCAGAGGCAATCGTTTGTGACACTTCATTAACATTATTAATGATCCCGCTAATTTTCCCGATTGACTTCACAGATTCATTGGTAGACGTTTGAATCGCCGCAATTCGGCTGCTAATATTTTCTGTAGCTTCTGCCGTTTGATTGGCCAGTTCTTTTACTTCTGAAGCAACCACGGCAAATCCCTTACCTGCATCACCGGCCCGAGCCGCTTCAATGGTCGCATTAAGTGCCAATAGATTCGTTTGCTCGGCAATATCTTGAATCACTTCGACAACCTTGCCAATTTCTTCTGCAGCAGTGCCCAGCTTGCCAATGCTTTCATTACTCTCTGTAGCCAGCATTGCCGCTTCACTTGCAACACTAGAAGCTTCCTCAGCATTACGAGCCACCTCACCAATACTTGCAGCCATCTCTTCTACCGCAGTTGAAACGGTCATTACCTCGGTATTCACTTGAACCGAAGATGAAGACATATTATTCATGTTTACAGACATCTCTTCAGCTGCTGCTGCTACCATGGCAGATTGGCCAGTGGCCTCTTCTGCGCCGCTAGAGAGCTGGGTTGCCGTACTACTTAAATCATTGGATGCACAGGCGAGCTGTTTCGCATTACCAGAAACATCCATTACAGTCTTGCGTAAGCTCGACGACATTTTGTTAAGTGCCTTAATTAACGTGCCAATTTCATCCTCGCGTTTAACTTCCACCTGCTTTGTCAAATCACCCTTAGCAACCGACTCTGCAAAATTAACACTTTGCTGCAGTGGCTTAATAATTCCCCTACTCACTATATATATGAGTAGCAGCACGCCTAAAGACACGACAATCACACATGAGACCAATACCGTTAGCGCAAAACGGGCACTAGAGAGCAATCGAGTAACCTGCTTTCCAAGCGCACTGGCCAATGCATTTTCTACCTCTTTCATCCCATTAATATACTTCGTCATCGTATCAAACCAATAACCAGGGTCAACGCCAAATTGTCCTTCTTTTACCGAATCTGCCAAACTGGTCAAGGCTGCCAAAGCATCTTTATCACTTACCTTTACTAACCCATCAACTTGTTTGGCTGTAACTTCGCCTTCTTTATACGCCGCCATTACTTTTTCTAACCCAGCGTGATAATCTTGCAACGTGGCTCGAATCGTCACATACCATTGTAATTCTTCATCACACTCGGCAGCTTCACTAAGTGTATCTAGCAGCGCATTGGCTCGCTCGTAATTCTTCATAAACTGTTCAGCATACTTTGGATTATTTCTCAATACATAATTTTTAAAATTGTGTATCGCCCCCCCATAACCAAACGCTGCCGATAACTTGCCACTTAACCCTGCCTTGGCAGATTTGGTCCCCTTTGCAAATGCGATCTTTCGCATTCGCAACACTTCATCATTGGTTTTACCAGAGAGTTTTTCTTCATACAACGCATTTTGTTTATCACTGGCATAGTGTTTAAATTGATTAAAAAAGACCTTTTGCTCAGTGACCAGCGCACCAAATTTTTGCAACGTGCCAACTTCAAAGCGATCCATGGCAAATGTTTTACACATCACCGCCCTTTCGATACCCGTACGTTCCTTTCCATACAAAAAGTTACTATACAGAGAAGTCGCCTTCGCCAGTTCAACATTGGAACATCTTTTACTAATCTGTGCAATGACATCAAGCATCATGCCATTGTGGGTAGTATAATATCCTATCGCTTCAATTCCTAAAACGTCAAGTTTACTTACTTTAGCACGCATCGCATCAAGTGCATCTTTTTTATCAACAGCCAACGCGAGGGTATGCGCCAAATCAGGCCCAAACGTTTTCACCTCAAACGCTTGCAAATAACCATTAAGTTCAGTTTTTTTCTCATCTGTCACTAAGCGTTGGGCGTCTAGTTCCGGCCCAAACTTCTCGCCGCCACTCCCCAAATAAACCCCTGTCGCCCCACGTTCTTTTTGCGTTTCATGAACATAAGCACTAATATAGTTGGCAAGCTTCACAAGGTGATCTATGCTATTAAGTTCTGCGAGATCATTGTAAGAAGTCGTCACTAGTTTTCCTGTTAGAACCAAGGCAAAAAGTAATGGCACTACCGCGATCAATAACAGTCGAAATCGTATTGTCTTAAACATCTTAACAAACCCTTCTAAATTTAGGTTATACTACTTAGTATTCAATCATCAACGCTCATGACCTAAAGCAATAAAGCTAAACAATACTCCAAGGTCAAGAAAGCCTATCTAACCTTTCGGCATTTTCACCCCGTCATTTAACTACTTTTTAAAAATAAAGGGTCACGCCGCTTATAGGTCAAAACAAGGCGGGCTGACCCCATTAAAGCATTCACACTTGACAAATCATCCTAAACCTGAGAAATTAAGCTTATTAATAAATTGATTCCTAATACAGAGCGCGCGCCATTAATGCGAGTCGTGTTTGTCTCCGTTTATCATGACTATCTTTTGGAGATTTAAAATGAAGAAAATGTTAATGACAATAGCTGCAATCCTATCAAGTAGTATTGCAAATGCAGAAACGATAGATTTTGGTCCGTTTAGTTTTAGATTTTACCGGAACGTTATCAGGCGCAAGTAATCCTGCGAGCGAGTTGCTGATTTTATAGTTATATGAATAATCATAAGGAATAAATAATGAGTAAATTAGTTAGACGTGAATTTATTGGAAATAGGATAGTATTACTTCTCTTAGGCATTTCATTGGTTGGCATCCCTCTTGCAATCCTATATATCATTGACAATACAATTGAGATCCACACTGAATTTGAAGATCCTGAAGCATTTCTTACTAAATTTAAAAGTAAAAAGTAAACGCGCAACTGTAAACCGCAAGCGTAATAACAACCACTTCAACAAGCCGCTACGCGACCGACGCGCTTGTTGTTATATACAAATTGGAATATTAAAACCAATTTAGGCGGACTCTGATTTCACCGTTATACGAGTAAATTATGAATGATGTAATACATTTAAACGTACCTTCATTAATTCCTAAAATAGAAGAAGAAACCAAAGCATCTGGTTTTACGATGTCGTCATATCAATATCACATATGCGCATCATGCATATCTCCCCTGGCCGAGCTGCTGTGTGCAGTTGCAGTTGGATCATTGCCCAAACCTGTCTGCTAACTAGATTCTTAACCGCTTCAATGTATGCCACTGGTGCTGGCTTTATCTTTTCTGTTTCACACGCAGCGCTTCGCCCGAATGCCAACCCCCTTACCGTTTTAAGTGATTCCAGAACAGATACGTCGACAAGTTCGTTTTGTACGCCAAAACTAAAAATCATGCGAACCCTTGAAATGTTTATATTAATATTTTTGCGTGACCAATCGCGCTTGATCATGTTATTTCTAACCGCCTTGAGTTTTAATGGTGAAAACGCTGAAGCCGGTAGCCTGCCATAAATGCTAACAATAATCTTAGTTAGTGTGGCAAACGTACTGACCTCTTTTGATTCTTTACCGCTTGGTAATCGGTAATATATCTTAGCGTGATCGTTAAAAGCTGCGCACAATTCGGCTACGGAGATAGTATCTGAATCGACATCGTGAAGGACGCCATCGGTCGCAAAATACTCCGACACCAAGCGGTTAAACATTTCTCGACTTTCAGAAGAATCGTATCTCCCTAAGTAGTATTTTTTGCCTTTTATTCTGGTGTAGGCGCGTAGTTTTCCATTTGTATCACGTTGTAGCGAATAAGTAGGAACCTTCATAATGATCTCCAATCGTGTATCAAATGATACACTTTCGAGTTAGCTTATACGCTTCATTTTAAAGGTAATTGATGTAACTCCTTATTACATAAAGAGTTAAAATGGAGCCTATCGGGATCGAACCGACGACCTCCTGAATGCCATCCAGGCGCTCTCCCAGCTGAGCTAAGGCCCCATATTGAGCTCAGTATTTTATCATAACAGTGAAAATACGCCACTCCTTTTTGACAAAACAGGTGATTTACTTTGAATAAGATCGCTAATTAGTCATACTCGTCGCCGTATCACGACTATCTTCTGCACCACACCGCTTAATCGAAACCGTTTTACAAATGGATCGTTGACTTTAACACGCCATATGCGAAAATGAGGTCTTGATTTTTTATGATGGAGTACAAAATTATTCATGGACATTATTTACAAACTATTTCGCCAGCCGTGGCAACAACACAGGCTTAATAAATACCTGAAAATTGTTGCTAAGGTGAATGCCTTAGAAAAAAACTATATTCACCTCATTGATGAAGATCTCGATAAAAGCGTTCGAGAACTTTACATGAACGCGCAAGGTACCAAAGAAATCTACACCTTGATCCCCGAAGCACTTGCCATTGCCAGAGAGCTTTCCAGTAGAACACTAAACATGCGCCCCTACGATGTCCAACTCATCGGTACACTGTCATTATATGAAGGGCACATTACTGAAATGGATACCGGTGAAGGAAAAACGTTGTTGGCACCACTTGCTGCATTTTTACATCAAATCGAAGAAGCTGGGCGCTGCACACATATCGTTACAGCCAATGAATATTTGGCACAACGTGATGCGCAATGGATGTTACCACTATATCAAAAACTAAATTTATCTGTAGGGTTAGCTTTGCCTGGTCAAAAACCAAGCGAAAGAGCCAACGCATATAGCAAACAAGTGCTCTATGCCACTGCCAGAGAAGTCGTGTTTGATTCTATGCGACAAACATCTGCCACCAATGCAATGGGACTTGTAGATACCATTTTACGTCCAAACCAAGGCATGCAAATCGCACCTAATTATGACTTTGTTATTGTAGATGAAATCGACTCGGTTTTAATCGATCAAGCGCGTAGCCCCCTATCGATTGGTAGTGCATCTGCAGTCTCACCAAACTTAGGTCTTTACAAAAAGGCAGAAGAAGTGGCCGGCAGTATGGTTCGCGGGACACACTACCGCATGATACAAGATGACCGTAGCATGGAATTAAAAGATGAAGGCAAAGCATTAGCACGATCGTTAGCGGGTAACGTATTGCGATTATTACCTACTGGCCATAAATGGGAAAGATACGTCACATGCGCACTAGCGGTACGGTATATATATAAAATCGATCAACATTATGTGATCAAAGATAATCAAGTGGTTTTGATTGACGAATCTACCGGCCGACTCATGCCTGGCAGACAACTGCAAGAAGGGATTCATCAAGCATTAGAAGTACACAATGACTTGCCACCATCTGCAGAAATGAAGGGATCGCTCTCAACTACATTTCAAACATTCTTTAGAAAATATAATAAAATCTCAGGCATGACCGGCTCAGCATCATCATCGGCTGCTGAATTTAAAAATATTTACGCCCTAAACATTGTACCTATACCGCCCCATCAAAAACGAAAGCGCATTATTCACCCTGACAAGGTGTACCGCACACTTAAAACCAAGTTTGAGGCAGCCATAAACGAAATTGAAAAATTCCATAAAACAGGGCGACCTATTCTCATCGGCACAGGCTCTGTACAAGCTTCTGAAGTAATGAGCCAACTACTTACAGACCACGGTTTAACACACGAAGTGTTAAACGCCAAAAACCATTTACGTGAAGCTGAAATAATTGCCGATGCTGGTATTCTAAATCGCATTACCATTATTACGAATATGGCTGGCCGTGGTGTTGACATCAAATTGGGTGAAGGGGTTGCAGAGATAGGCGGCATGGTGCTGATTTCAACAGATCGCTCACCATTCCATAGACTTGACGACCAGCTCACTGGACGGGTAGGCAGACAAGGCGACCCTGGCGATTGTATTTTCTTATTGTCGTTACGCGATGACATACTGTACGACAAAGAACGTAAAACCAAATGCCGCTTACGACAAAAATCACGCGGAAATCGAAGCGCACCAATCAAAGATGCCAAAGCCGTTGCATTATTTAGTAACGTCCAAAATCAATACAATAAGCTCGGTGTTAAACAGCGCAAAAAAGTCTTTGACGCCGAAGTCCAAAAAGAGAAACTAAAATCTGAAGGCATCTGGGAAGACTGGATGAGCACTTAAAAAGCAAAACATGTGCTTGAGTTATATCACTTTAGTTCTTTTTTACCCACTTAAATGTTTTCATGATTGCGCTTCTATTATCTTCTTATGTACTTTTCAGTACTTTCAGTGGTAAACTATTTTGCAAATGCGATAATAGTATTTGTACAATATAACGACAGCTTGAATCGAGGCTCCGCCCTATTTTGTTTAGGGGCGTCCGGCAATTATTTCTTCTACTACTGATGGATCTGCCAGTGTTGAGATATCGCCTAGCTGGTCAAAAGCACCTTCGGCAACTTTTCTTAATATGCGACGCATGATTTTACCAGAACGTGTCTTTGGTACACCTGAAGTAAATTGTATCACATCTGGATTTGCATGCGGCCCTATTTCTGCGCGTACATTTTTCACCAAAGACTTGCGTAGGTCGTCAGAAGGCGTCTCGCCCGTTTTTAAAATTACATATGCATAAATGCCTTGCCCTTTGATATCATGGGGAAAGCCTACAACAGCCGCTTCTGCGACAGCACTATTTTTACCAAGCGCGCCTTCGATTTCTGCTGTGCCCATCAAGTGACCTGACACATTAATCATGTCGTCAACACGGCCCGTAATCCAATAATAACCATCTTCATCACGACGACAGCCATCGCCACTGAAATAATAACCAGGGAATGGGTCAAAATACGTTTCTTTAAAACGTTGATGATTACCATAGATTGTTCTAGCAATACTCGGCCAAGGGTATTTCATACAAAGTGCACCTTCGACACTATTACCTTCGATCTCATTACATTTTTCGTCAACCAGTGCTGGCTGAATACCATAAAACGGTAGTGTCGCAGACCCTGGTTTGGTTTTTGTTGCACCAGGCAACGGTGTCAGCATATGACCACCTGTCTCAGTTTGCCACCATGTATCAATAATTGGGCATTTTTTATTACCAATGGTTTCAAAATACCAATGCCACTCAGGGCTTTTAATTGGTTCGCCAACTGTACCCAAAACCTTAAGACTACTAAGGTCGCATTTGGCAGGAAACGTATCGCCCTCTTTCATTAAGGCACGTAACGCAGTAGGTGCAGTATAAAAACTATTCACCTTATGCTTTTCTACAATTTGCCAAAAGCGACTATAATCAGGATAATTAGGTACACCTTCATACATCATTGTCGTTGCCAAGTTTGTTAATGGGCCATAAATAATATAAGAATGGCCAGTCACCCAACCAATATCTGCAGTACACCAATAAATATCACCTGGTTGATAATCAAAAACCAACTCATGGGTATAAGCGGCATACAATAAATAACCAGCAGTGGTATGAACAACACCTTTAGGCGTACCGGTTGAACCTGATGTATATAAAATAAAGAGCGGGTCTTCCGAATCCATTGGCTCGCAGGCACATTGTGTACTTGCATTTGCCATTTGCAAATGCCACCACACGTCGCGCCCTTCAACCATAGGCACTTCAACACCAGTACGTTTAACAACCACAACATGTGAAATACTAGGACATTTGGCCACTGCAATATCAGCATTGGTTTTCATCGGTATATCTTTTTTTGCACCACGAAATGCCGTATCTTGAGTAATCAAAACCTTACAAGCAGAATCATTAATACGTTCGATCAATGCATCTGGACTAAAAGCACCAAACACGATAGAATGAATCGCACCGATGCGACTACACGCCAGCATTGCAATGGCAAGTTGTGGAATCATTTGCATATAAATACAAACTCGATCTCCCTTAACAACCCCTAAATCTTTTAACACATTGGCAAATTGCGACACTTCATCTTGCAACTGTTGATATGTCAATGTCAAAGACTCATCGGTTTCGTTGCCTTCCCACAAGATCGCAACATTGTCGCCCCGCCCCGCTTCGACATGCCTATCGATACAATTATAACTGACATTTAACTTACCCCCTTCAAACCATTTCATATCACAGTGCTTAAAGCCACCAGTTAAAACTGTATCAAACTTTTTCATCCACGATAATTTTGATTCAGCAATTTCTGACCAAAATCCATCTGGATCAGAAACCGACCGCGCATATGTTTTTAGATATGTTTCATAATCAACAGCGGTTTTACCCTTAATTGATTCTGGAATATTATATATTGGCACTTGAGACTTAGCAGCATCAGACATAAATTTAAAATCCCTAACTAAATTATATATTTATTAAACAGGCATTCTAACGAGATAAAAGTGATGAATCTATGTTTTTTCTATTATAATCTGTTGAAATGAACATAAAAGGAAGTAAACTTATCATAAAGGGCAATTCTTGACTAAATCGCACCTTATAGAAAAGTAACTATATGACCACTACATCAACAGAACCGCTAACAACTACAAATGCCACAGTACCAGCAGAATTACGTGTGGCTATGCTGGCAGATGGTAAATCACTTTACAGATTCGGGCCTGTACTTAGACGCCTTGCTATCGGCTTAATTGATGACGTACACGATTTAAGCCTTATTTCATTTGATCAAGGCAATATGCTCGACTATGTACCTTGCCCTCCAGTGGGCCTCATCGTTGATAATCGAAAATATTCTGGCTTAATTTCGAGTACCATTGCCAGAAAAACCAAGCGTATCGTGATTAATGCACCGAGGTGGTCAATAATTGACACCTGTTTTCCAAAATTAAAAATTGATCGCCTCACCAAGGCACTAAATATGAATAAACCAACACTCATACATGCACTAGGCGAGTCTCAAGCACCACTTGCCCGTAGCTTAAGTAAGCGACTTAATATTCCTTACGTCGTAACCTTATTTAGACTCAACGATTGTGCAGTTAAGTTTTCACCCAATAGATGCGGCGCAATTTTAACATGCAATTCTGAAATCGCACAAGCGACCCGAAAAAAGAATCCTCATTTAACCAAAAAAATCAAACTATCTCCTATAGGCACACATGTAACAGATTCACCTGCTTGTTTTGCAAAACCATCAGAGATAACAAAACTAATTTGCTGCGCGCCAATGAAACATCAAACATATGGCGTTGCGACATTAATCAGTGCCATAAAAATCTTAATAGACAAAGGCATTAAACTAGAACTTATTTTTCCAAGCATAGGGCCAGACGAAAATGCCTTCAGAAAACAAGTAAGCCAATTAAAAATAGAAGACCATGTACATTTTACGCCACGTATTCGCGACATGCTGGCTATTAGTGATTCTTATAAAGCTATTTTCAAAGAAACAGACATTTACATACAACCATGGCCTGCCAAGTTTTGGCAACCTGAACTACTTGAAGCAATGAGCGTCGGAAACGCTGTTGTCATCGCTGAAGGTTTTACCAATGACTTAATTATTAAAGATAAAACAGCGACACTCTTTCCATTTAAAGACAAAAAAGCACTGGCTAAAACCTTAGAAGATTTGATCACCAATAAACAAAGCGCTATCAACCTAGCAACTGGCGCACAAGACCATTTACGTAAACATTTTAAGGCAAGTAAAATGATCACATCGCTTGTCACCCAATACCAATACGCATTAACAATGAATCAATAGCAGTATCAATAAATATAAGTTAATGCACCGCATGCACACTGCGCTCGACAGTGATGTGCCCTCGCTAAATCATTCCCAATTGCTATGTTTTACTAAGTGGTTTGCTCAAACAAGGTTAGCTTATCAATAAGATCAGTAACGATTAATTGTACATGCGCGTTTTCTTTAAACATATCTTCAACCCTATGGCATGCATGCATTACAGTAGTATGATTTCGATTACCAATTTGACCACCAATTTCTTCATAACTCAACCCTGTTAGTTCCCTTGACAAATACATACAAACCTGCCTAGGCACCACAATACTGCGACAACGTCGTTCTCCAAGTAAATCCGACACCTTTATACCGAACGATTCAGACACAGCATTTATAATTTTTGTTAACGAAATATCTTTACGTGGCAATTCATGTCTTACTTCTAGTGCATCATGAGCAATCGCTAAAGTAATTGGCGTATTATTTAACTTTGCCAAGGTGCTTACCTTAATAAGCACACCTTCCATTTGACGCACATTGGTATTTGCCCTTTTTGCAATATACTCAATGACATCAACAGGAAAATCCCATCGATTCATTTCAATTTTTTTCATGAGTATTTCCACTCGTGTCTCATAAGACGGTTTATCGATCCTGGCTACCAAACCTTGATAAAATCTACTTATTAGTCTTTCTTCAAACTTTTTCAACCCAACAGGGCTTGCATCAGAAGACAATACGATTTGCTTTCCACATTCGTATAAGTAGTCAAAAACATGAAAAAACTCAGCTTGCGATTGTTCATTATCACGTAAGAATTGAATGTCATCAATAATAAGAATATCAACATCACGAAAAGCAAATCGAAATTGATATAACATAGTATCTTCACACGAACGAATCAATTCACTTATAAACTTTTCGCAAGATAGATAGAGTACATTTAACGGTTTTTCTAATTCATTGGATGCACAAACAATTGCTTGCAACAAATGTGTTTTACCAAGCCCTACTGAACTATGAATAAATAAAGGATTATATAAATGGCCAGGCGACTCCAATACAGACTGACACGCAGCTAATGCTAACCGATTTGATTGTCCGATCGCAAAATGCTCAAAACGATATGAAGGATTCAAAGAAAAATCATCAAGCTGTAGTTCAAATGATTGCTTATTCCCCTTTTGATTTTTGCTAGATTGAACGGTATTACTTGCTGATTGGGAGAAAGAATGACCTTTAGTAATATCCATTACGGTGTTTCCTTAAATTTCTACTACATCTTAAATTACAAAATACGTCCGTGAAATCAAAATTGAACAACATTCAAATTTTATTACATATTCCAACGAGGACGATTAATATTTAAATTTCAGAAAAGCAAAGAAAAAGTACTACATAAGTCTCCTACATTATGACATTTCACCGCCCATTATCAACAACTTTTCAAATTTTACACAATCGTGGAGGTTTTATCTAAATACTATTTTTTGTTCGTAACTACTTGTGAAATAAGAGGCTAAAACAAATAAAGGCCTTGCCTTCGTTTTTTTACAGACTTTATTTTTTTTAAAGGGGTTATCCTTAGGTACTTATGTACTTGCAAGCACCAAGATGGTTGCAACCGAACATTTAGCGGGCAAACGATCGATACCAACAAGCGTGACGCGATAACGACCTCAAAAATGAAAAAGGGTGTACAAGACCGAATAAGCTTTAAACCCTCTGTCATGCTTATTTACAGTCCAATATAAATAAATACCCCATTTTACCGCATCTCTCCCCTTATCATAGACGATGAATCGAGATCAACGCAATAACTGAACCGATGGTGTTGACACCCTTGATTAACCTAATATAATAAGGCATTCCTAATTCTAATGTTAGATAGGAACCGCAAGAATAACTGTAACAAGAGACAGAAAGACTACTATAATGTCCACTCAACAATTGCAAGACAATCCATTCCCAGGCGTAACTGCACTTGACAATCAATGTATTCAAACCATTCGTTTCCTCGCCATGGAAGGCGTACAAGCAGCAAACTCTGGCCATCCCGGCATGCCAATGGGGTGCGCACCTGCTGCGTACACATTATTTAATAAAACAATGAAGCACAACCCAGCGAATTCGAGCTGGATCAACCGCGATCGTTTTGTATTATCTGCAGGACATGGAAGTATGTTACTTTACTCAATGTTACACTTATGCGGATATGACCTCTCACTAGAAGATCTAAAGCAATTTCGTCAATGGGGTAGTAAAACGCCTGGTCATCCAGAATATGGCTTCACCGATGGCGTAGAGCTCACAACAGGCCCATTAGGGCAAGGTATCTCAAGCGCAGTAGGTATGGCTATCGCTTCTAAATATGCTGGCGCCTACTTCAACAGAGATGGCTATGATGTCATTGATTATAACATCCAGGTCATCAGTGGAGACGGTTGTTTACAAGAAGGCATCTCTTCAGAAGCAAGTTCATTAGCTGGGCACCTTGGCTTAGATAATTTAATCGTTACTTATGATGATAATCATATCACCATTGACGGCGATACTGATCTTAGTTTCACAGAAGACGTTGCTAAACGATACGAAAGTTATGGCTGGTACGTACAAATTGTTGGCGGCGACGGTAACGATATGTCGGCATACGAAAAAGCGCTTGAAAATGCTAAAAATGAAAAAAATCGCCCTAGTATTATTCAACTCCGTACCCATATCGGTTACGGAAGCCCTAACAAACAAGATTCTCATGACGCCCATGGCGCAGCATTAGGTGAAGATGAAATCAATCTCATCAAAGAAAACGCGAATTGGCCTAAAGAAAAATTCCATGTGCCTGTAGAAGTCAAAGAAGAATTCAATCAAGTAAAAGAAAAAGGGGCAAAGTTAGAAGCACAATGGAATGAAATGTTTGCCAATTATAAAACCGCACATCCAGACTTAGCACAAGCATTCGAAGATGCACAATCAGGCAAGTTTCCTGTCGACATCGAATCAATTTTGCCAACGTTTGAAGCTGGTGAAAAATTGGCTACCCGCCAAGCTTCTGGCAAAGTGCTAAATGCCATTATGCCACAATTACCATTAATCATGGGCGGTTCAGCAGACTTAACGCCTTCAAACAACACACACTTTGCCGGCGCTGAAGATTATCAAAAAGATTCGACTTCGGGCCGTTACATTCGTTATGGTGTTCGTGAACATGCTATGGGCGCAATTTTAAACGGTATTAACATTTCAGGTTTGCTACGTGCATACGCTGCGACATTCTTTTGTTTTGCCGATTACATGCGACCAGCAATACGCCTGGCTGCGTTAAGTCACTACCCTACACCGTTTGTCTTTACCCATGACTCTATTGGCTTAGGCGAAGATGGTCCAACGCACCAACCAGTTGAACACATGCCTGCATATCGCGCCATTCCAAATCTCAACTTGTTCCGCCCTGCCGACGCCAACGAAACAGCATACGCATGGAAGCACATGTTAGAAAACACAAAAGGCCCTTCTATCATCGTATTGACCCGCCAAGGCTTACCTAACCTTGACCAAGAGAAATACGGCGCCGCCAAAGAAGGCGTTGCTAAAGGTGGTTATGTATTAATTTCAGATGAAAATCCATCTGTACAAATTATTGCAACAGGCTCAGAAATTGAACTTGCATTGAATGCATACGAAAGTCTCTCTGCAGAAGGCATTGCATGCCGCGTAATCAGCTTACCATGCTTTAGTTTATTCGAATCACAAGACAAAGCATATCGCGACGCCGTCATTTTACCAAATGTCAAAGCGCGCTGTGGTGTAGAAGCTGGTATCTCGCAAGGATGGGATAAATACATCGGCGACAGTGGTGAATTCGTAGGCATGACCGGTTTTGGCGCATCTGCACCTGGCCCAGAAGCTTATAAAGGTTTTGGTATTACCACCGAAGCTGTCATTGAAGCAGCCAAAAAGTCATTGGCAAATGCAAGCTAATGCACACCACATAAAAGAATCACCAAAAGCCCAAAGCAAACCAGCTTTGGGCTTTTTTTTGGTTCATCCTCGAATTTCGAGGATGCTAAAAACCCTTGACCTACGACGAGCCGCAATACCGATTTTTTATATTTATTTTTTATAATATAGACCGAATGAACAAACGTGCTAAAAGTTTAATGTATTAATACAAAGCGAATTAAATCGCACTAAGGGGGTAATATTAATTTTCTAGCTTCAGACCTGCTACCATTTAGAGTCACCACACCAAGCAAATTAGCTTTTACTGTGGTTTTATTTTTGACTTAATAATACCAGTTGCTATTGTCCAATATGTCAAATCCAGCTTTACATCAAGTAATAATTTCAAAGAGGCTCCTCTACAGTTAATATACCCTCAACAGAAAAGGCTAAGCTCACTTTAGATTACCACTAATCTTTAAAACCAGGTAAGCAAGAAGATGCAGTAGTTGAAATAAACGGACGCGGGTTGTACCACTTAATTTTTATACATAAAGTTGATATCGGACGTGTAATAGTTCATTGGTACCCTATAAAATGTCGATAATAAACGTTATCGCCTTTTACTAATATATATAACGACTTACGTGTAAAGCATTCAAATCATGGGTAAATTATTTTGGGGTAAACAAAAAGAAGTCGAATCACTGATTGTACAGTTTTGTCAAAAATACAAATCTGCATTAGATCTTTATGTCACCGGCATGAAACACTTCTTAGAAAATAACGATCGTGCCCAGCTCGCTGCCGACGTCAAGGCACTTCATGTTATGGAATCTCAAGCTGACGATATTCAAAGTCAAATCAGCAAAGTACTCTACGCCAGTTCCCTGTTTCCTGAAAGCCGAGGCGATATATTAAAACTCGTTGAATCGTTAGATGCCGTTATTAATAAATCAGAAACGGCTTTACGTATGATATACCACCAATACATTGAGATACCAGAAACATTCAATGCAGACTATGGCTACCTTGTAGAGGCGACGCGCGAATGTACGCGAACCCTTCGCAAAGCAACTGAATTTCTATTTGATAAATATCAAAGGTCAAGTGACTATATTTTAAAGGTAGACCAACTTGAAAGCAAAGTAGACGTCATCGAATTTACCCTTATTGAAAAAATATTTTCCAGTGAAATTGATTTATCTCGAAAAATGTTATTACGTGATCTTGTTGCAAACATCTCAAACATAGCAGATCGCGCTGAAGATGCTGCTGGCCGAATGCAAATCATGCTTATCAAACGAAAGCTGTAATCGATGATGCCATTTTCTTTTTTAAGTGCTGGAATCGGCGCATCTTTAGGGCTCTCTTTAGGCGCCAACGACGGCGGTAATTTATTTGGTACTGCCGTTGCAACCCGAGTGATTAGTTTTCGATTTGCCGCCCTACTCGCTGGCATTGCGATTATCGCAGGTGCCTACTTCCAAGGCGGTGATGCGATTGAAACCATACAACAAATGACCAAGGCGCCTGGTAACGGCCCGCTAATTATTGTTAGCAGTAGTTGCATTACCATTATTATTATGACACTTTTGCAGTTGCCTGTCTCAACAAGCCAATCACTTGTTGGCGCTATAATGGGTGTCACTATTTCAATGGGAATAGCACCAGGTGAAACCGAAATCATATTTGATCATTTACTCAAAATGATCTTCTGTTGGATTCTAACGCCAATTGGTTCGGGCATAATCGCCATGGTATGTTATTACTGCGTTGGCGCAATGTTGAATAATCTTCCTGTGAGTTTACTTACCCGTGATAAATTGATTCGCTCAGGTTTAATCGCTGTCGGTACTTATAGTGCCTATGCCTTTGGCGTCAATAACACGGCAAATGTCGTTGGTGTTTTTGTAGATAGTTACCCAAACATCAACCCACGCCTACTTGCTGTGCTTGGCGCATCGAGTATTGCCTTGGGAATCTTTCTTTTTGGAAGAGGGCTCATGGAAACGATAGGCGCAGGCCTCATTCGCCTTGACGGATTCACAGCCCTGGTTGTCGTCATGGGCGAGGCTGTTACCCTTCATTTTTTCGGCGTCATGGGCATTCCGGTAAGCGCATCTCAGGCTGTTGTAGGTGGTGTTCTTGGCATTGCCCTCATTCGCGGCCCAGAAGCAATAGATGGAAAACTATTAAAAAATATCTTTACCGGCTGGTTAACCACACCGCTTATCAGCTTTATTTTGGCTGCTGCAGGATATAGTTTACTAATTGGCAACAACACAACGCCATAATAATTGTTAATTCAAATCATTCACAATAAATTATAACAAATCTGATAAATTTCTTTGACATAATCTCGAATCTACTATATAAATACGGGTCTCGTTAGACGACCCGTTCGTCTAGTCAGGTCTAGGACACCGGGTTTTCATCCCGGCAACACGGGTTCGAATCCCGTACGGGTCATGCCCGAAGTTGTTTTGGCAACTTCGGGATTTTTTATGCCTACGCATTAAAGCACACTACTTCACCAAGATTTTTGGTAAGCATAGATATGGGGAATTCTCCTATTTTAACATTTAGATTATGCAATTTTTTGCTTTTTGGTATTTTATGAGGTAGTATTTACCTTGGTGGCTTACTTTTTATGATTATTTTATTCTGAAATATCTAAACCATATTACAGCTAGTTTCGTAACGATCACCCAACAAATCATGTATTGGACAGCACTTTTTCACCTCTTTCCCGAAAGGATGATGTCATGAAATCAATTCGTTATATCTTAGAAAAAAAAGGGCGCAATGTAATCACCATACACCCTGAACAGACTGTATTGCGCGGGCTCGAAAAAATGGCTAATGACAATATTAGCGCGCTGGTTGTCACCTCCGCACCCAATGCCATAAAAGGCATGTTTACAGAGCGGGATTACGCCAGACGTGTTGCCTTGCAAGGTAAATCGTCGAGCACTTTGTTAATTGGACAAATAATGACACCGAACGTTATTGCGATTACCCAAGACATTTCGCCAGAAGAATGCATGGCCCTTATGATAGAACACCGCATACGGCACTTACCTGTACTTGATAATGGCCAAATTGCAGGCCTAATCTCAATGGGTGATGTTGTAAAAGCTGTAATATCTGAACAGGAATTTGAGATCAAACAGCTTAATGGTTATATTACAGGCATAAGCGCATAAACCATTTAATACACTTACTATATAGAAATCTAATCGGTATATCTAATTAGTTTGTCACCTTACAAGTAGCATGATCACCCTTGATTGTTGCACTTGTACCTCAACTAACGAGTTGCATGTTCTTAACAAACATGCGGCTTGTTTACTTTATGCAACCTGTGTTTCCAGTACTGGACGGAGCAGGTTTCGCTTCATTAGCCAATATGGATCATATAAATATAGATCTATTACATTTCGACCAGCGCTTGATGATCTAGCTTCATCCTTCATGATACACAAATTTATGGACTGTGGGACTGTGGGACTGTGGAACTATTGAAAACCCTACTTCATAAATAGCTGTACAAAAAACCTAAAATTAATACTTAAGTATACATATATAGATAAAAAAAAGCCCCTGGAAGCATCAACTAACTAAAAGACTCTGTTCTGATCTTTTACTTACCTAACCTCTTCAGGGGGGCTCGAAGCAAATTACTTCCTTTTTCACTTAGTAGTTGCCACTCGATCACATTTGTCCCAAATATATCTAAAAAAACGATAAAAAAAATTTAAATATAGTTTAACTCACTTATTACCAGACGGTTACATAAAGTAAATACACATAATATATTATCACAAATTGGTGACAGTCACCAATTTCCCTTAACTTGGCTCTATCATAATTTGGTTAATTTGGTGACTGTCCCTAACCCTAACCCTCTTGCTCCTAGTGACTGTCCCCAATCTGATTCACTAATCTGATTGGCTACTAACTTAGCTCTGGTGACTGTCCCCATCTTGGTAGTGGTTAATTTCGTGACTCTCCCTTACCCTAGTGACTGTCCCTAA
>Ga0255039_10000104_pt1 | contig 27587 bp, 20 predicted proteins | sample BC1_12_1_MG_FD_181713 | JGI IMG/M metagenome (GOLD analysis project Ga0255039, IMG submission 181713) | Seawater microbial communities from Strait of Georgia, British Columbia, Canada - BC1_12_1 | ecosystem: Environmental > Aquatic > Marine > Strait | place: Canada: British Columbia | collected... | reverse complement strand
TGGATGGCGTCATCTGGGTATATCTCTGGGCCCATAGTTATCTTCTTCTTTGCTGCCTGGCTTCGCTCCACGAGCTGCACGATCGGGTTGGTGCTCGTAGTCGCGGTCACCGTGTCCGTGGCAATCCTCCCGTTGGGCTTGTTCTGGCTCTCGCATGCTCCTACGTGGTCGAGGTACTCCCTGAAGAGAACAAACATGGTGTTGTGGTGGTGTGTTGTGTTGTGTGCTGCATTCGCATTTTCAATTCGCGTCCAGACACTGCCGGTATGGACCTCACCCCTGAGCCGCTGCGGGATGACCTAAGACTCGCGGCTTTGGTCCACAAGTTGCTCCCGGGGCGCGAGGCCCATGCAAGGCGGTTGCAAGGCGTTTACTTGTGTGTACGCTGGCACCTTATTGATAAGGAGTCCTTTGCGACCAGGCTACTTCGTGGTTCGGGGCTTGGGTATTACTTCTCCATAACTAGCGAGCGGTTGGAGCACGTGATATGTACGCACCTCGTCCCGTTTGGACACGTATCAGTAGGTACGAACGAGCTTGGTAGGAAGGTTTACTGGGCCCGGTAACGGGCATGTACATCACACAGCCTTATTCACTGCTCCCCTAAGTGTGGCCCTTGGCTCCTCGTGTGACCGGGTCTCGTCAACAGGGACGAGATGTACTCGTCGAATACGGCCTTGTAAACCTCCTCCGGACACACTCCCGTCTCTTGCTCCCATGTAGACGTCGTGCTCACCAAGAAGGGAGAGCATTCGTCGGTGTTCCTTCTCGTGGCGCGCTTGGTGCCTTCTTGCTGGCTCGAGAGCCCTGTGCGCAGCAACCTTTTTCCACGTGATGCTAATGATGACGAGGGCGGCAAAGGAGGCGCAGATGGCGGCACAGCCTTTCCACCCGAAGACAGCGTACGCCTCTCCACCGTCAAATACTTGGCCGTCTGTAGACTTGCGCTTGCTGCCTGTCCTTCCTTTCCGTCGGGTCTTTCTGCTGGCCATACCGGTACCCCCTGGCTTAGGGTACGTGGGAGGTTGCGGCGCCGGTCACTTTCTGCTCCACGCTGTTCAGGAATCCTCTGAGCAAGGAAGTTGGTTCCCCAGAGTCCGATGTCCTGGTTGAGAGTGTCGTCGGTTCTTCGCCCTGTGACAGGCCGTGAATCCCAACTACGATAAGGGCGATTGCGACCAACACCAGGATGCAGCTGAGTGTGCCTTTTGCGCAACTGTGGACCCGTTTGACGACGTACGGTATGAGCAAAACGATCAGTATCGAGCCGAGCGCGAGTGCGATGACCGATTCGGTAATCGCCATGCGTATTTGTTGTGCTGGGCGTGTCGATTTCGCGGGGGTGGATGTGTTCGCTTCCGAGCATTGTGTTGTGTCTGACACGATGTCGTTACCGGAACTCACAAACGTATACTATTAGAACAGACGACGCTGTCTCTTTGCCAGATGTCTGTCGATGATCCACCCGTTCAGACTTATGTCAGGGGATTCCCGCTCAACCCGGAGTCGGCGGTCCTGGAGAGTCTCATCCCCAGCAATGGGTTTGTGATCGCGCAATACCACCCAATCACCTCAAGTGTGGTGCAGGTCTGGCTCATGCCGGACGAGGTGTGTGCGCTGCAAGTGTATAACCATGAGGCCAGCCGGTTGGAGAAGACGTGCAGAGCGGTGAGGAGAAAGAACGCAAAGGCTGGTATCCGCTATTTGGCCCCGGAGTTTGGTACAGGTATGCTTCTCGCAATGAGGAGTTACAAACCCAGCCTCGTTGTCACACGCGACAACCACGCCACTACACCCGCACTTCTTCATGGACACAGGCAATCGGGAGACAAAAGAAAACGGGCACGGGGCGAAGAGGAGGAAGGCGATGGTGAAGCCTCCGACATTTAGTGAGTGCCAGGATGTGTACTGGTCAATGCATCCGACTCTTATGCGGGAATTGAGGGATCATAAGAAGGCGATGCCATCCAAAGCGGGTAAGGAGGATGCTGCCTGATACGAAAACCCAGCACTCCGGCCTGCAAATCCAACTCTAGCAGCCCACGCTCTCGTGATGAAGACTTCCTACGCGCTTGTCCCTACCACAGATGAGGATGCTGCCATGCTCGACCTCGAGACACCAGTGGCAACCATCGAAGACACCTTTGACGACCTCGCGGACCAGGTTAGCGTGTACGTTACCTTGCGCGTGACACGGGTTGTCTCACGGGTGATGGTCACTATGTACGTCATAATGCTCCTAATCGCGGTGATCGTCGTGCTCCCTCGGATTGGAGGGAACGTGCGCCCATACCAACGTTATGGGGGTACCAGTATGTGGCGCGAGACCGACTGTATGCTTGCGACCTACGCAGACATGACCAACCCCCATGACCATTCCGATGAGGAGACGATCGCGCATCTGAAGAGGGCTCTCAAGTGCCACCAGGATGGCCATGTGGCGTCCATAGACTACATTATGGTTTCCATGTTTATGTTCCCTGCCGCATGGTTTGCTACAGTCTTTGCATTGTCTTTCGACATGGGCTGTTGGAAGGCGCGGATTGGAGCGAGGCGCATGCTGGTTGACATGTAAGTTACCTTACTAAGGGGTCATATGAAATACACCCGTGGCCCCGATGTATGCTCCTACGAGCAACGCACACGGGTAGACGACAATTGCTGCGGTGACGTACTTCGTGGTCTCTTGGTGGACCTTCTCGTGACAGCTGATCACTTGCTGCATACGCGCAATGATCTCTTCCTTGGTTGAAGCACTGTCCCCCTTGTAGGGATCCTCGTAGCTCTTGTACTCGCAGCTGTTCTCGTTCATGTAGTGCACATCAGCGCCATTGCTGCGCCAGCGATTGTCGAAGACGTCCTTGTTTGCATCGAGGAGCGGGATGAGTCCACCCAGAAGTGCACTGGAGACGGCAATCCATGCGGCCGCGATTGTGAGTAGAACCGCTACCGATAACACGCATCCCCCTTTGTTCCCGTGGCACGCACATGTCGGATCTTCGGGGTCTGAGTCGTAGCCCTGAGTCGCCCTGACGGCAACGGCATGGGATCCCTCGGGTTCGGGGGCCTCGGTGTCCACTGGTTCGTATTTAGTAGAGCTCATGGTTAGGTGGGCTGGGTGTTTGAGTTGAGTTGTGGCTGTGCTGAAACGAATTACGCTGTGCTCGTCGAGCCCGGGAGAATGGCAATGAATACCAGCACAATGATGATGTATGCGCGTTCAAGCTCCGACGAGTGTGTGTTCCAGCTAGGTGCTGTACCCTCCTTGTCTCTGTACACCCAGAAGGATGCTACGAGTGCCACGAAGACGGTGTTCACAAATACCAGCAGTATGAGTGCAACGTTGTAGCGCATGCCGTCCTTGTCGAGGATGTCGTTGTTGACAAAGTCTGTGTAGAAGCCGACCCATGATCCGACAAGGAACGAGAGGAACAGCAGCGCCGCAAACACCTTGTGCACGCGACGTTCGACGTGGTTGGTTTCGGCGTCGATGGTCTGGAAGATGCTCCACTTGTCTTTCGAGAGCTCAAACCCTACTACCTTGTGCTTCCCGTTCCGCAATGCGGTATCTAGTGCGATATAGTCGGCACCATTGAACGAGGCGAGTCCTATGATCAACACGAGGTCGGCGATCACGAAGATCTTATGTCCCCACGAGTCTGTGATGCAGAGGATGACCCATCCATAGATAAGACCTAGCGACGTGAATGCTACGATAGAGAGTCCGGTTGTCCCCCTCAGTGTGAAGCTGATGCTCCTGACCCCCCCTAGCATGTACGGTCGTGCGTTGCATGCGAAGAATACTGTCGGGATGAGGAAGAAGCTAAGGAACCCAACTAGCGCGAAGATCGCGAACGGCCAGTCCTCGAGGGTGGGGCACGCGATTGTATCTACTATGACTGGCATTCTTGTTGTGGTGGGGTGGTGTTGCCTTGATATGAGGAGGTTGGATGTGTGGTCCAGTAAACTCATCCATACGCGAGTCGCTGAGTGACCGGGTCTCGTGTCTGTCACACCCACTCCCCGTGGTATGCCTGTGCGCGTGCGGATCCACTGTGATTGCCCCTCTTTCCCTTCCGGGCCGGGTGCGCTGGTTCTGCTTGTGGTGCGTCCGACCTGGTGCGAAATGCCAGTGTCTGAAACGAATGGTACGATCCTACCCGACACAACGTAATCTCGTACCCCAGTCTGTTTGTCCTCATCCCTCTAGCGATACCCTGACCCTCCCCCCTTGACAATATGGCCGATGACGACGAAGGTTCGACGGCGGCGGAGCGGTGCTTCCCGATGCCCCTCAACATTGCGTCCTTCAGCAACACCCCCTCCCTTACCAGCCTCCCCTTTGATGCCCCCTCTATCATGCGGGGCAGACCCCCTCCGACCGGTGATGACCCATTCGATGGACTCCTCAACAAGCACGAGGTGAGCATCGTGGACGACGACCCGCCGAACGTGGCACCCAACGAACCCGGGTGGTCGCAGATGAGGCGTACGCTCTCTCTACTTGACCTGGCGAGGCGTGCGAGGAAGCTTGTCATCCCGATCCGTGTTGACATGCTCGAGGCGAATGCATCCGCCTTTCGTGACGTGAAGTCCCTTGGGGACATGGGGTCTATGATGGCCGCGATCATGGTGATCCTTCACCTGTGCACTACCGGAATCGAGCTCTCTACCCCGAAGGACATTAGCGTCGAGGCTGGTATCAAGCGCAACCGGGAGGCGCAGGACGAGGACGATGGCGAGGTGGAAATGGACGAAGGGGAGGACCTTCGCGACCTCGAGGAGATGGACGACAAGGACCGGTGCGGGGGTGCTAGTAACAGCACCAAGTTCACGTGGATGTTTGCCCCGGGGGAGAAGGTGACCCACAGCCGTGTGTACGCCGAGATGCAGTGCATATGGAACCTTCGCGAGCAGAAGGATGGGAGCAACGACCCGTTCTGGGTCCCCGAGGAGGACGAAGAGGTCGACTTGGAGGGAGACGGGGTGTGGGGCACGGACGAAGAGCGCAACACCTTCCGGTACGGAGAGCGCCCAGACCTGGTGCTCCTGACCATCTACATCCTCGATGCGCGTGTCGACCTCGACCTCGGGGTGTGGGCTCTTATCAAGAAGAACAAGAAGGACAAGCCGGGACGGGGGAAGGGTATCACGCAGGGCATCAACTGGTTTTCCAATGGCACCAACCGCCCAGGCGTGGGCGCAAGCCAGTTCGTCGAGAGGAAGGAGGCGAACGAGTGGGAGGAGTACCCCCCTGACATGCTTCGGGACCAGAACCAGTGGATGGCCTGGCTCAGCTGCTTCACGGGGGGGCGCAAGATGGTGAAGACAACGGATCCACTCAAGGCGCTCAACACCCCACTCATCTTCCACCACTGGTTCGACGGCGTGGACGAGTGCTACTCCAAGAAGCTGCCTAGCATGCTGCTCCCCTACCTGCCCGTGAGCATGTTCAGGGCGTGCCCTGTGGTGGGCGAGGTGGTGGGAGGGGATGCACTGCAGCCCGATATGTTCACCCCCCTGGAGGACACCGACGACGAGCAGCGCCTCAACGATGTGCTCAACGTGTGCTTCATGAAGAACCGCCACCCCAACACAGTGCTCCGCCTGAGCGAGGCGTACCTCGTACCTTCCGGGTTCATGAACGCCTCGTTCCCGTGGACGAGCACCTTGCTGGGCTCTGCAAGGGAGTACATCTCTGGGTGGACAGTGACCGCCCGCAGGCCCCACCCGCCCATGACGACCGACTGCGGGGTTCGGTTCATGAACAGGATGGCCAACGTGAGCAACCATGGTATGCCAGACGCCCCCGCCAACACGTCTATCTCCCCCACCTGGAGTGCACGCCTCGTGGAGCGCCGCTTGAAGCTCGCGCTCTCGTCGCACGGGGACGCCATCACCCCTAAGGTCAGGGAGGACACCATGCTCGAGTACTTCAAGGTGCTCTGTGCCCGCATCAACTCCACCGACGCACACTCGCCCCACACGTGGAAGAGCTTGCTGCGGCGCATGGAGCGCAACTGGCGCATCAGCATGGGACAGGCGGTCAACGAGTACGAGCGGGACGAGGGAGCCTACCCCATGTACCGCAACATCGGCTATGTACCGGAGGCGCTGTACGCCCCCTTCCCGAACTTCTTCGACCCGGACGCGAAGCTCGGCATCAACGGCGGCTCCATCCTCTGCGACAGCACGCTCTCCCCCTTTGGCAACTACATGGCCTTCTTCTTCCTCATGCTGGAGGACTCTGGCATGAGCCACCTGCACCGATTCACTGCCCTTGTCATGGTCGCAGTGTTGTCCGCCTACTCGCCTGCGCTCGGCTTGCAACTCGTGGTACTCATGATCGGCGAGACCGGTACCGGGAAGAGCCATTGCATGAAGGAGATGATGAAGATGCTCGTGACGGACACGGTGCAGGACATCGGGACCCACTCGAACGTGTCGCGGTACAAGGCGAACAACTTCGGCCAGCCGCAGTACCACGACGACGTGGGTGTATCCTTCGGTCTCACCCCCGCTGCGAACCCGATGAGCGGTAAGTCTGGCAAGGGGAACGCTGATGTCAACGAGGGTGGGGAGGACCTCAAGATGATGTGGTCCAACGGCTGGCTCATCCGCTCTATCGCAGCCATCGTCGACTCCGCGGCCGGGTCCGAGAACAAGCACGAGCGGGCCAACCACGAGTGCCCTACCGTGCTCATGGCCAACGGAGAGGAGCTGCGGGAGAAGATCTTCAAGCCGGTCAAGGATCGCATGCTGATCTACATGGTGCCCAGCAACGTGAACCGCGAGGGGCGCAACCAAGAGGAGCAGGATGCACGGGCCAAGATGCGCTCGCCGCAGGTGAAGAAGAAGAACGCCGCCAACGCCAAGTTTCTCATCCAGAGGCTGCAGACGGGACTGATGATCCTCGGTCACGTGATGGAGTCGGGGACGAGCCTTTACGAGCCAGAGAGGGCGGCCACCCTGCTCCCTATCTACATGACACGCTTCAAGTACGAGATGGAGCGCGTCGGGGCCAAGATGCCGAAGGGTGTGCGGGTGCAGGACCGTATCTACCGTATCGCGCTGACCATTGCCAAGATCCGTGTCATCATGGAGGCGTGCTCTGGTGGCCACACCTTCACGGATGAGAACGGGGAGGAGAAGAACATGCTGGATGTCAGGGAGACGTCGACCGCATCGTTCCTCCACTGGCGTGCCCTCGCAGGCAGGCTGCTCATCCAACCTGAGGACATCTCCGAGGCGATCTCTCTCAGCCAGCCGGCGCTGTTCCCCATGGAGCCTGTCTTCCTCGGACTTTGCATGGTGCGCAAGCTCGGGTACGTGTCCTTTGTGGGGGGAGAGAGCAACCTGTTCGTGCAGCGGTTCTCTGGGCAGTTCGCCGAGGACACCGACCCGCCTCCTGCTCAGGACCAGGGCAACCACTACGCCAACCACAACATCGTGCACCAGACCCCGAAGGACATGGGGTACATTGACGTCACGAACATTGCGGCAGGCGACAAGCGGCCGCGCAACAAGTACGACTTCGTGGAGATGGCCGCCCAGACGCTGTACACCGAGGACATGGAGCAGTTCCCGGGCATGACCCGTACCGCGTTCAGGACCGAGATGCTGAAGCTGTTCGATGAGAAGGTGCCGAGGGAGATGTTCGCCCAAACCCCTGCAACTGGGGGTGTCACGGTCGCCCACGACCCGCAGGGACGGCAGCGGTCGGTGCTGCGCATGGTGGACAGGCGGGAGCAGCAGTTCAACGGTGGTGGCAATGGGCACGGGATCGCGCCGTCGGTCATGACGAAGCGCTTCTACCTGAGCGTCCGCTACCTGCAGAGGTTCGTGCATCTTAAGCACGGGAAGCAGATCCCGGACAACCCGGTGGAGATGGCGATCATCCGGACCATGACCCACCTCGGTGCGGCCGACTTCAGCACTGTGCTCCCGTGGAGCGTGTATGACAAGGAGATGCCCCACTTGCCGAAGCGCATGGACGTGTCTGGGAGCGAGGAGTCGGTCAAGGAAGTACTGGGACTGGGGATCCTGTCACCGACCAGCACTGTGCACAAGCTCGTGCTCAACATGGACACCAGGGACTGTCATGCACCGAAGGCGCGGGGCGGCGAGATCCCGGGGTACGAGGAGACTGTAGCGCTGCAGATCTCCGCCGACGCCGCCAACGCTGTGCGCGATGAGGGCGACTATGTGGCCGGGAGCGACCTCTCGGACGACATCGCGGCGGGCAACTTGGCTGACACCGCCGTGTTCTTCAGTACCATGGCGGTCAAGAGGCGGTGCTCCGAGTACCTGACAAAGTGCGGGGAGAAGGCGGGTTCTCCCAAGTATCCGGACATGTACGCGAAGGAGTTCACCGAGTGGCAGGTTACGCACCGGAACCGCGGAGCAGGGGAGGACATGGACATTGGAGATGCCCTGCGTGCCTTGGAGAAGAGGGATGCGTGCGAGAGTGAGAGCGGGTAAGATGGTGTTAAAGCGAAGACCCGAGGTCCCCAAATCCAGACCCCAACGTAGTCATGCCTGTGCCCCCTAGGGGTTTCCTGGCCCTCAGGTCTGGCGCACTGCTATGCACGACCACACTGTGCATGGCTGGTGGTGCTCTCTTCTTCTTCCTCCGCTTCTTTTTGATCAACACTTTCTTCCCCTTTCCATTGCTGGCATTCCCGGGTGGTTCCTCGACAGGGGCGACGGGGGCTGGGCTGGCCTTCGTTGGTCGACGAAGGGCGTCCATCACTAGTGACCCCCCTGGCTCCGGGTCGACCACGGGTTCGGCTGGCAGCGGGATAGCCTGGACCAAGTCCACCCTCACTGTAGGCGCCGCAACTGGCAGTGGTGCGGGCTCGGGGTTCACTGCTCCCGATGACTCGGCAACACGGTCTGCTGTAGGCCGAGGGGGGATAGCGGGGGGTACGCCAGCCGCGCGGTTGGCCTTGAGTGTCCCTTCCTCCATCATCTGTGCGGTCTTCTCGACCTTGCGAATGCTGCTGCCATCAAATGCCTGTGAGAACTGCATGAGCCTCGATGTAAGGAACCATGCAGCTATAGTCACGGCGATGAGTCCGTGAATCCTGAGGACACCAAGTCCGACAACCGTGAGGTACTCGTTCGTGATCACCCCCTCCCCTGAAAGCTCCCCCAGGATCATCTCGACGTACCATATCGCAAAGAAAATGCAGATTTGGGCGATAGCATGCCACACCTCCATTGTATGCGCGATGTTAACCGGTACGAGCATGAGAGCCAGTGTTGTGATGAGCATCGCAAACCTTCCCACATTGCTCGCGAGGCGTCGTTCGTCCAGTATGTCGACGCGGAACCAATGATAGCTAAGTGTGACAATCGTATGGGTTGCCCACGTGGCCCATTGGACTGGTTCCGGTACGACCGTCGACTCGTCTGTCCACATGAGGCCATAGCCCAGCCATAGGCAGAGTACTGCGCCAGCAAGGTATGTTTGGTATGCGAGGCGTTGGAAGAACGGGTTCTTCTCCATGAAACATATCCGGTTGAGCTCGACAATCACGTATAGTGCGCCCGCTAGGGATACCACCAATGCTGCCGCATGCTGGGGGAGCTGGTAGTAGAACAGTGATGCACCGATTATCAGGACAAAGACGAAGACGGGGAGAAAGAATGTCTTTGCGGAGCGTGAGTTGCTCATGGGTAGAGCAGGTGGTGGTGGTAGTTGATGTGCTCACTTGATCAAACGTCCCACCGTCAGGACAACAAGTGCAATCCCACTGCCCATCATACACCACATAAGTCTCTCCCTCCCGCTAGGTGGAATAGGCTCTTGCTGGCCATCCTTCGACTGCAAGAGCGAAACCTTGCACCGCAAGTAGTCATTCTCCCGTTCCATCATCAAACGTTTCTCCGTCTTGCTCGCGACGCGGAGGGGCGGACCGCCTGACCGTCGGTCGGTGATGCTACCGGTGTTGCCTTCCCGGACCCCGGTTCCTTCCGTCCCTTCCTCCGCCCCTCTCCTCGGACCTTTGCTATCGCTGACCGCGTGAGCCCGCGGATCGACGCAACACCAGCCCTCGTGGATGTCACCAGTTCCTGGGACGATGTACCAAGTCCTCTCCCAATCCACTCCTGTCTCGCTCGCCATGCTGCCTCTTCGTCGGTAAACCCGATCCCCTCCCCGTCGTCCTGATCCGGCATCACCTGTGCTCGCATTCGTCTCCCCCCCCTGCCGTCCCCTTCGTCCGTCTGAATCCATATGAATCTTCTTGGTGCCGCACCTTCAAATCCAGTGAGTCGGTCGAAGAAGGTGATGGAGTTGGATATGGTAACGCCCGCCTTGCCGTTAACGCGTTTTGCGACACGGTAATAGATCCGCATAGAGGCCTTGACCACGAAGAACCCCACCGCGAAACTGAATGTCCCGAGGACCGTGCTGTATGAATGCAGCCACATGCACAGTCCAGTGTTCGCGATAGATGCGCCTTGTGTGACGTGGTTGACGTCGAACCAGTTCCTGAGCTCGAGCGGGGCCAGGATCCACACCGTCTCCCAGAAGTACTTCCAGTTGTCGCTCCACAGGCTCGATTCGAAGCCAAGTGCAGTGAGGGTGGCTGATGTGAACCCGACGATGATCAACTGCATGGTGCGGTAGAAGTTGAGCAGTGCACCGATTGTCCCCAGGGGGATACCTGGTATCCATTGGCCGATGTTTGTACCCACGAGTGGGTAGTGAGACGGGTACATTGGGCACGTGCATCGAGGGATGGTGGTTGCCAGGTCCCCGGCACTGCTCCCCTTGCCACACTTCTCTTCCACGAGGGTGATGAGGCTCCACGAGAACGTCCCGATGGTGGGGATGCGCTGGAGGAGAGGGAAGCAGTACACTAGCGGTGCACACCTTTTCCGCCTAGCCTCCACCCTTGCTAAGCAGATCCTGTCGTCTGATGCGCAGAGTGTCGAATCGATCGACATGCCGGTACAGCCGCGGTTGCGGATGTGGGTCGGATCAGCATCGATGTTCTTATCGATGTAGTCCCAGCAGCTTGTGATCGAGTACAAGAGTGCACGCGGGTCGAAGCGCTCGTTCTGGGTCACCACGACCTGTGCGATCCACCTGACCCATGATCCGGCTGACCAATGTTCCGGGAGTGCACACGATCCCTTCTCGTAATAGTGCACACACCTACCGTCTGGGCACTTCCAGAATCTTGGTGGCCCGCATGGTGCATTGCCGTTGACGGTGAAGACGCCACCTCCCCCGTCGTTGTGCAGTCGCTGGGCTGAACTTGCGGGGCGTCCCGGCGATTCCTTCCTGGCCTCGTCCTGGGCCGTAAGAAGGTCTGCCTCCTCTTGGGCCGTGAGGAGTTCCCTGCGCTTGTTCTCGTCGAGCTGTCGTTGTCTCTGGTCGGAAGCCTCGTTCCAGTGGTGCACGAACGAGTTCGCATGCTTGGACAGGTGGCCCTTGTAGAGGCCCGCAATCGATTCTTGGCCGACCATGTCCATTCTCCTCCGATGGGTGTTCACGATGCCCGTATGCGCGATGTCTACTGATTCGCGTATGTGTGCCCACGACATATCCTTTCCGCCCTCCCAGAGCCGAAGCGTCAAGTCGCGGATGTGGTGGTTGATCGTGGGTCCCTTGTCGTGCTTGCGGAGCAGACGCGCGTGCTCGTGCTCGCCGGTGTAGTCAGAGAGGTGGCGCTTGTGCCCCATGTTGGCTGCTTCCTTCTCTATCCTCTCCTGGGCACCGTTGTGGCGTTTGAGGATAGACTCCCCGATGCCCCGTAAGTGCAGTTTCGTGATAGCATCGGCGGCACCCGGGTCGTTTATCTTCTTCAGGTGCATGGCCGAGAGGCAGAGGCCCGAGTAGTATGACATCGCCGGGGTCATGCCTCGCTCACCGGGGTCGATGTTGCACATTATGCCCAGCTCTTTCTGGTACTTCTGTCCCTCTTCGAGCACTTGCGAGATGCTCCTGAGTGCATCTTCTCGTGTATGCGCGCTTTCTCCCGGGATGTCTGGCCTGGTCGCCTTTACCCAAGGTTTCTCCTCGTCGTCGTGCTCCTTGACCAGCTTGTGTAGTGCTCGGATGCGCTCAATGCGCCGCGTCTCTGGGTCGAGTAGTGCATCGTGCATGGTCTTCGTGGTAGACGGATGCGACAAGAACGCATTGAGTCGGTCAGGGATGTGGCTACCACCGAATGTGCGCAGGTCGCGGTAGGTGATGTCCCTATCGTTCACAGAGAGGATCCCGTTGCTGAGGGTACAGCTTCCGATGTACGTGACCCCTTCCTGGTGCATACATGATTTGAATGCCCATCCCTCTCCGTCGTGGATGTGGCATACCTTCCCGCACCTATGGCCATGTGCGTTGGTTGCTGGGAGCGGTAGCATCGGGTACGCCCTCTCCGCTGACTCCAGCACACGCGCTGTGTCGCGCCTGCCTTCAGAAAGCAAGTGGTTGTACGGACACCCTTCGGCGAATGTCGGTCCCTCTGTCACAAACTCCACGTTCGACCCGTCGGGTTCCACTGTCCTGTACTGTTTGTATGTCTGGTCCCCCTCGGATGGCTCGGATGGGATGCACGTGTACACGGGCTCGGTGCACGGCGCAAGGTTCTCGAAGAAGCCCGTGATGCCACTGCTGGCAGCACAGTCGCAAGTGATGCCGTCCTGGAATGCACCTGGGATGCCTACGTTCAAGTCACTGGGGTCGTTCGGGTCCCCTCCGCACTTGAGGAATGCGAGCTTGTTGTACGTGAGAACCTCCCCTGTCTCGTCGTCCACGGTTCCCCCGATGTCGATGCGGAAGAACTCTCTGGCGTCTTCCTCGATGTCGATGCCAAGGAAGCTGAATGGGCCTGTCAACAGTGAAATGAACGCCCCAATGAACGCATTGATGAGGTCGATGATGGTACCGATGATGAAGTCGACGAGGATCTCAAGTACACAGCATCCGAAGTCTTGAACACAACACGTGCCTGACGATATCAGCTTGATGACGAAGAAGAACTTCCCGAATGCGAGCTTGAAGAAGATGATGTTGTTTGCAAACGCTTCGATGAGGATGATGATGATGTCGCCTAAGAAGTCGAAGATGCCGATGATGAACTCTATCCCTTGGGTGAGACCCTGAAGGCGCATCCTAACCCCCATGTTCGGCCGGTTGGGGTTCACGAACACCTGCTCCAGTATGCGGCGATTAGACGTGTCATATGCACCATACCCGGGTGTAACCTCGGACACACCCATCATCTCTGCAGTGCTCCGCGTGAGCACCCGTGCTGTTCTGCTCTTGCGCAGAGATCTTACCCCGGTCGTGAGGTCCACATCCACCTCGGAGTTATCGCCCCTTGCCCCATGGGTGAGAAAGTCGTATCCTTCTGCTGCCCTGTTTTGCATCGATGCATCCACGGGCGTGTATTCCCCTGGTGGCACAATCCCGATGTTGGTTGCAACGGCCTTAACGAGGACGATGATCAGCTTGAAGTTGAACTTGCCGATGAAGTTCCAGATTGGAATGAACGTATTGCCAACGTAGGCTGCAGTGTCCCATGTAGTCGATACGACGTTTGCTCCAGCGTTCCCCCCTGCAATGGCAACCGAGAGGGTTTCGACGGCCGATGTCGGGTCCTGCTCGACGAGCATGGCGGGCCACCCGAACGTCGTGATGATGAACATGAGGATGCCCGCAAAGAGGAGTAGGGGGAGACTGCTGATGACGGTCTCTCCGACACCCAAGACAACGTCGACCAGCAGGTAGAGGAACTCCCGGAACAAAGCCCATATGAGGCCAAGGGTCCTCTTCGCTTTGTCTGGGACAGGGGGTGTCCTTTTCGCGATGCGCGAGGCCCCTCTGACGATGCGGTTGTTGAGTAGAACCGTACCCCCGAAGACATCATGGAATCTCCTCAGTGCTGCTCGGAACGGGACCAATACAGCATGAGTGAGGCCTGGCCAGAAGGCAGCAACCCATGCCAGTGCGAGGTAGATGGTCTTTGTCAGCGAGCGGAATAGTCCGATGATCTTGAGGAGGACGTCCGCGATCATGAGGACTCCATTGATGGCCATGATGCCGTACTCGAGCATGGTCACAAACGCACTGGGGCATCCGCCGATCACAGGGACGACGGGCATGGTGGTGGGTGGCGGTATAGCTGAGATGTGTCTGTTGTTTTACATCAGGATTTCATCCAGGTAGCATATGCCTTAATGGCAGTGTCCACCTCTTTAGCCATCTTTTTCATGCTGTTGCGGTACGTCTCTTGTGATTCGAATACCAGTTCTGGGTCGCCGTACAAGTCGTGGATGGCAACAAAGTCCACTGCGCCCATGTCTTCTGTAGCACGGTTCCATTCCGGGTATAAGAGGCTTACCCCGTAGTTGATAGACTTGGCAGGGGGTTTCTTGAGCCCGGTCGTCCTCTGGATGATGTCTGTCACCCAAGCCTTCATATTTTGGCCCATGGAGTACTTCATCATCGTGTAGACGTTGTCCCCTTCTTCGAGCACAAATTCTGGGTATACCCCGCGTTTGTGCTCGAATCCTTCTACTGCCACCGACCGTTCGTGTAGCCGTTCCTGCTCCTTTTCTTTCCGGGCCAGCATTGCCTCGGTTTCTTCCCCTCCTCTTCCCGTCGTGAACGCGCGCGCCATGGGGTTCTTCCTGGAACGAACCTTGAATTCGCTGATCTCTTCGAGCACCTTTGCCACCCCGTCCGTGCCGGTATCACTTTCCATGTTCGAATAGAGCATGTAGCGGATGGTCTGGGACACCGAAGGCCGGTATGGCGCCGCGATGTCTCTTCCTCTGTATCTAACCATTCGTTCGAACATTGACGACCCCATTATGCCGGCAAGCACAATGGGTGCCCCATTGAACGTCGCGAGCACAGTCATCGCCTTCTTGGGGTCATCTTCTGCCGCCTTTGCTGTGTCAATAAGGGACTGGGCGTCGTCATCGCGCTTCGGCTTGGGCTTCGGCTCGGGCGTTGTCAGGGTCGGGTTCGCCTTTTTCACCTCCTCAAGGAACTTATTGGCGGTATCTTCGAGCCGAGTAATCTTCTTGTTCTTCTTCTCGAGCTCACCCTTGAGCTGATCGATCTCTTTGTCCTTCTCCCCGAGCTCGCGCTTGAGCCGATCGATCTTATTGTCCTTCTCCTCGAGCTTGCCCTTGAGCATTTTGATCTCATTGTCCTTCTCCTCGAGCTTGCCCTTGAGCATTTTGATCTCATTGTCCTTCTCCTCGAGCTTGCCATTGAGCTGTTCGATCTCATCGCGGAGGGCATTGTTGCGGTTCCTTTCCTTCTCGAGCTCCTCCTCGAGCTCCCTGTTCTTCCTGGCCAGCTCAGTGTTCGGGTCCGGCCCAACGGTAACCCCGTCGTTGAACTTCGGGGTGAACCGGACCGGTGTGTCGTAGTAGCCATCGCTCGGTCCGAGAATGCGCTCCCGGGTAGCCACCACCAGCCTGTGCTCCACGTACTGGCTAACCCGTCCACCGTTGCTCCACGTCGCCCGGAGCCCGTCTACGCAGATGGGCATTGGCACGAACATCCCCGCCAGGGGGCGCATGCCTCCATTGCCGTGCATGTTCAGTTTGTCCGTGCTACGTGCAGCTTCGTACTGCATGTACGCGAAGGATCGGTACATCATGTACAACTGCTCCATGTTGGAGTGGGCCGAGGTGTTCCACGATACGAGGTGCGGGGCATTCTTCCCGCTGTCGATCACGAGTGGATGTGGTTGCCCGCCCTTTGCCATCCTGCGGCACTGCATTGTTGTCACGTACGCCACGGTGGGAGCAGTCCCGCTGCGGGTTGACCCGGGGACGTACACATGAACCCCGGTGAGGATCGAGGGGTCGAGGTTCAGGAAGTGGAAGGCGCGGATGGTACGCAATGGGAAGGTAAAACTCGGATCACGGTCAGACTCGACCGTCCCGAGCTCATTGCCGTAGACTACCATCTGCAGACCGTCCTCGATGGCCATCATATCCCCGGGGGTGATACCCCCGAAGCGTCCGATCGTAACGGTGATTGCCCCCTCGGCGTCCATGGTGTACACTGCAACGTACCCGCCGGTGTCCTGCATGAATTCATTGACGATGCCTCCGGATGTGTACGTCTCGCCGTTGATCGTGAAGTCCCTTTTGACATCATAGTCCGTCTCCTCGAACGTCTTGGGGCGCTCCGCTGAGACCGACCACATGGCGCTTGTAGGGGTGATGACACCGCTTGCACTGATGGGATACGTGATGTCCAGCACGCTCTGAAGCTCTACAAGTTCCCCGGCCTTTCCCTCTGCGCAGAGGACAAAGTGCTCGCGCCCGGTGTGGTACACAAGGTGCAGCCCGGTACGGTCGTCATAGTCGGATGCCGACATGGTGCTTATGGCGGCGGTGTGGGTGTGGTGCTGGTGGGTGGTAGGGTTTTGTCTATATTCGCATGGCCGCGAAATGTGAAACGACGATTGTATACCCTTTAGGTCGTATGCACCCCCGAAAACCCTGCCCCTCCCAACCCCTCAAAGCACACGCGCGCACGTGTTGGTACCGGTGATCTCAACAAGCCCACCAGGCTCGGCCGCCCTGTTCGCGACACCGAGGACGCGGTTCTGCGTGTCGAACATGTTGGCCTGAAGGAAGCGCATGAGGAGCTTGAACTCCTCCTTAACGAACGGCTTCATTTTGATGCTGAAGCTAAGCTTGCTCTCGAAGAGTTTCTGACTGGGCACCCCTGCCTCAGCGACGCCACTCGCGATAGCGGTCTTCATGTCGAAGATGGAGTGGGCGATGATGTCGTAGTCGGTCTGCTCTGTCGACCTAACGTGTTCGCCTTCGTTGAGCTTGAGCGAGTAGACAGCATTTCCGTTCTGCCGGGTAGCGACCGAAAGGACGAACTTCCCGAGGCGGTATCCAGTCGTCGCGATCGAAGCACGATGGGTCCTCTCCCGGCTGGCAAGGTCGAGAGGCTTGTTGGAACCAAACATCGGCGCAAGCGACCTGTCCTCGTTGAAGAGGATGTGGAACGGGAGGAATTGCCCGTTGGGGAGGCTTTCCGCCGTCCGCGGTCCCACGACGGGCAGGATCTTGTCTCCGAGGACCTCGTTGATCGGAGCACGGTTGTTCCCGACCATGCCGGGGTCGGGAAGGCTCCAGATCACAGTGTCGCCGGCCATGATGTTCTCGCTACCCGAATGGGCGAAGTGGATGTTGCCGCTGATGGAGCAAGAGACACCGGGCGTCGTGAGGACATCGTCTTGGTCCTGGCGCTGACGCGACACGCCCATGCACCGAATCTTCGTGTACTTGTACATGCACTTGAGGAAGTTCCCGTACACGGGCTCATCCTTGAGGAGTTTGATCAGCTCGGTGTACCGCATGCCGTAGAAGCTGGCCATCGCCTTGTAGGAAATGAGCTCCCCGTTGAAGGAGGAGAACAAGTTGATGCGCGTGTCACCCTGCGGGACATGCGGGTCAGACGCGGTGTTGAACGACGAACCGGGGTGCGTGAAGAGGATCTCGAACTCGGCAATGCTGACATTGGGATCCTCCAGGCTCTCGATGTTCGGGTAAAGGGGTTTGCGCGAGGCGTCCTGGCGGTTCCTGGCTCCGACGTTCTGCCTCGCGGCACGGGCCTGCATGATGCGCTGAGAGTCAAGCCGCCCCGGGATGACAATCTGGCCACGCTGGTCCTGCAGCGTCTTCGTCGGGTTCGGGTCACTGGGCGCCTTGATCATCGTCGACGTCGTGCTCGTCGAGCCATAGCGGGAGGACATTGTTGCGTGACGTGTGGGTGCTGGGTGCGGGGTGTGGTCCTTGTTGGGTGATGGATGTGTTTTTAACCGACAAAATCAATTGATGATGGTGGCCAAGGGAGAGGGTAGAGCTGTGAATGACAAACCACCGACTCTGATTCTTTACCTCTTGCTCGCAATTGCTGTATACCTCTTCGCCAACCCCCCATTCAAGTAGCATGGTAACTCGACTTGCTGCATGACTCTGCACTGATGAACACACACCCGCGTACGGGTTGGAGGTACTGCGGAGGGGGGCGGTTCATTGCACCGACTGTATTCAGGAAGGTGTCGCCCACGTAGTTCTCCATGAGCATCTTCTCTGAGAGCTGCCTCGGAATGCCACTATTGGGGGCCTCCCTGTACACCACCGTCGACAACTCGCTTCGCAGATCTGTGTCTGCAGTAAAGTCGCTCTTTGGGGGGTAGCGCGACGGAAAGGCACCCCCTTCGATCTCGAGATCTGCCAACGGTGTGAACACGCCACTGGGGTCGTGCAGGAAGTTGGGGCGCAGGATGATGAACCCTTCGCCGATGGACCGGTGCAAGATGATCCCCTTGAAAACACTGTCTCCAAAGATCGTCTCTCCCTGCATGACAGGCCTCGCGGGTGTGCACCCCCTGAACAGGCGCACCGTCCCTTCCTCCTCGTCAATGCGGTACGTATCGCTGTCGCTCACGATGTCCGCTGCGGCCGTCTCCGGGTGCTCGGTGAACACGTGTCCACTGGCACCAAGGATCCCTTCCTGGAACTCCTCCTCGCTAGCGCACTCGTTCTTCATCTGCGACAGGATGTGACCCAAGTGGTAGCCAGGGAGGTTGACTTCGTTCGACTCCGGGACAACCAGCCCCTTGTACTCACCACTCCTGGCCTTCTCCTCGTCTGTGATACCATCAAGACCGCGGAACGTACTTGGGATGCACGTACCGGGGTGAATGGGGTAACCCTTGGGCCAGTAATCAAGTGCTGCCTGCAGGGTCTTCTTGCCAATCGCATCTCTGGTGGGGGTTGCGAGCACACGTGGGTTGGAGCGGCGGTACTCGTTCAGCCTCTTTCCACCCACCATGCGAGGCACTGGGCTCGCCCCTTGCACGAGCTCTGCACCAATCCCTCTGGTCGTGTCGATGATGATCCGCACGAGGTTGGCATACGATACCTGGCGCATCCGTTCGTTCAGGCTGCCCTCCCCGAATGCACTGCGCATGGTGCACCCGTCCATCCGGCCACCTCCCGCAGCTCCAGTATTCAGCGTGGTACTGGCTGCCACCGATGCCAACTGTGCTTGGCCGAGCCGGTTGTCCTCGCGCTGCATCATCTTGATGGTCTCGTAGGGCAGGGTGGTGTCGCCCACAATGTAGTACCTGTCCCCGTTGTCACTAGACGCCTTTGTGCCGACGGTCTTGGCGAGAGTGTAGAGGCCAATGGAGCATCCGTATTTGCCGAGTGCGGGTGCCCAGCCAGTATCGGCAGTGTCGTCGATGAGGGGTGGGCTGGAGCTGCGCGTAGGTGTGCACTTCCACAATACCTCCCTCACATGCGCCGTGTTGATGGTGCGGCCGTTGAACGTGACCTCCTTTGCAATGATAATGCGGAACTTCTCTGTCATGGCGAACATGTCACCCGAGAACGCGGTGAGGGCGGGGATGCTGCACGTGAACCCAGTGGGCACACCGAACGGATCCAACTTGAAGTTGGGGTAGAGCACTGTGCCACGCACGCTCTTGTAGTTGTCCAGGCACCGGGCAAGTGCTTCCATGAGCCGAGCCTCCTCGTCCCGGCCCTCGTCTGACCCAACCAGTACCGTGCGTGCATTCGTTACGGCGATGCGTTCAGTGGTAGTGGATGCCGCAGGGGGGAACGTCGGCAGTTGGCGTGACGCACCGAGTCTCTGGATGTCGGCAAAGAGGTCGGCAGCAGAGCGGTGGGGTCTTGCGGAAGTCATCTCGGCGGTGCGTGGCCTGGATGGGGAATGAATGAATGGGCAGAGGCTGTTCGTTTTGTGTTTTCATCCAGTACGCGTGATACTAATGTCACCGATGAGTACGAAGTCATCCTCGGTCCACTCGTCACCCTTCTTGCTTGTGTAGGTGTACTTCTCACCCGTGGCCTTGTCGTGCAGGCCGACTGTCGACGTGACTGTGATCGTCTTGGTCGGATCACCCCCGGTCTGGTCTGGATCCCCGCTAATAACAAGAGTACAACTGCTTAGGGATCTGCTGATGGTGTCCTTTGTGCTGCTGACACGCTCGATCACAAAATGCACACCGTTCTCTCCGTGTGTGACCTCCACGCGTGTTCCAACGAGCCCTTTTTTGTTGTACTCGTCGATGAGATCGGACACTGGGTACGCAATTGTACCGCTTTCACTTTCGTCTCCTTGGTTGGCGGGCTCGTAGTATCCATCGACGATAGCCCTCACCGCCCTAAGATATGCTGTGATAACTTGGCCACAGACGGAACTCATGTGTACCGAATCGAGGTGGGTGTCGTTATTGAATGTGTGGTTACGTGGTTACATGCTCTGCCTCGTTTCGGCTCTTCCGCGCGTTAATCTCAGCCCGCATTCCATCTCGGGTCTTCTTAAAGTCGTAGATGATCCCTCCAATGGGCCCATTCTCCTGATCGGGGTTGGTCGCCAACTCCTCCTCGAGTGCACCGATTGATCCCGACAGTCTCTTTACCCACTCCGACAGGAACTCGCCTGACATGTACTTGAAAATGTCCCGGGTGTACTCTTCTTCGGTTACACCATCGGGCTTGTGCCTAATACGGCGATACATTTGGGTACCAGCGGTGAAGACGTTCGGCTAGTGACCTCGAGTCGAGGGAGTTGGAGGTCGGGATTGTTTGTGCGCAGCGTCGGTTGAGTTCGTCTCGGGCCGCAATTGCTCGGTTCATGTTAGTTTCTGCCCCGAGATCGTCTCCCTCGGCTTTGTACATCATCATCGCATTGGTGGAGTTCTTCAGTGTCGCAAGAACCCTTTTGTGGGTCATGGTATCGGCGCGGTAGAGATCAGCGAAGTACTCGACGGAGAACGGCTCTTGCTCGCGGGGCATGGTAGCGTGAAAGAAAGTTGTTACGGTTGTGTTGTATGAAAATCTGCCCCCTCTTACGACCCTGCGCTACTCTTACGACTCTCAATCCACACGTTGAACAGGAGATAACCCGTGCTCATCACTGGGTACACGAGGGACGCAAGCGTTACCCCGATGAGGATGTCGAACGCCACAGCGTATTCGGTGAAGTCCGGGTTGTCAGGCTTCAGCATCATGACGGCGTAAGCTGGGTCGAACGAGAAAGCCCACGTGCGCGTGATGACAAAGAACCAGAAGTAGGCGATGAGCTGGTAAGTCCAGTAGAGCCCGCGCTTCCGCGAGAGCATAGTCATGAGCGCGGGGGTGAAGAGACAGCCGAGCACATAGGTCCCATACTGTGCCGCATTGGGCCAGATGAAGAGACCCACGAGCATCTGGTAGACGAAGGACGGGAAGAGCACGTAGACGCTGATGCCGAACAGCGGGGTGGCTCCCTCGAAGAACTTACGCTTCCCGTCTGCGTGGGTGATCCAGCCATTGTTGTCTCCGTAGAAACTGGACTGCAGTGCATGGACGACCCAGTTCTTCTCCGACACGGGCGATACCGGGGCGTAAGACCCGCCGTTGGCGAAGTGGTGAACCAGGGCGTAGGCGGGGTAGAGGGCGGCAAGGGTGATACCGGCGACCATGACGAGCACCTGGCGACCCCGTCCGATGTTGTTCACGTTGGATGTCTTGCGCACGTGCTGCAGGGAGAAGATGAAGTAGCTCACCGTGATCAGGACGACAAGGACCGTGTTCACGCCTGTCGCCGTTGCATAGCGGCGCACAAACGACTCCTTGCGTACCTGCATGTCAGTACCCGGGTAGGAACCAGTGAGGTACATCTGCGTGGCCTTCATGACGAAGATGTACAGTGCGCCGAATGCACTCATGACGACCGCAAACGTGTCGTAAAGGCTGCTGGGCCCGTTCGCCGGGGCGAAGATGTCGTCGTAGGCCGCATTGACCTGCACGTAGTACTGCTGCCACACGGCAACCATGAAGGCAACCACACCCCCCATGACGACAGCGACGTTCATGCCGAGGATCTTAAACCAGGCATCCCCGTCCATCTTGACATTCGACTCCATGAGCCCACCCTCCATTGGCTTCGTGTCGTTTACGCCTGTGAGCCCACTCACATTGCTCGCGGCCGACCTTGACCGCCGAGAGCGTCGCTTGGGTTGACCGGTGCTTCCAATCCCGAACACCTGGCCGGGGCCCATACTGTGATACTCGTGGGGCTTGTCGGTCTTGAACCGTCCATGCACCATGTGTGTCAGTGTAAGGAGCACAAGGAGCCAAACCGACCCTGCGGCGCCCATCGCATAGAGCGGCACATCGGCTGTCGAGTTCGGTGTCTTCGCTGTGACCTCCGTGATGCCACTCGTCACGTTCGCCGCGCGGCCGTAGATGTCGAAGACCGTCATTGCCTAGGGCGTAGTCGTACGGGGTTGTTGTTCGGCGGGTGTTCCTTAGGTGATTAGTCGGTGTCGTGGTGTGGCGGGAGAGGGTGTGAAGTGGGGGTGCGTTGGTGTGACTGGTGTTTGACTCCTATGCACGGATTATTGTTCCTGTATGCATACCCCCACAGCCCAACTCTGTTCTTTTGCACCACCCAACTCCGAAATTCTCTGTTTCCCCCATTCTCTCACGGCTCTGGCGTGACCGCCCTCTTGCTCATGCGGAAGCTCACGAGGCTGCCGAGGTTGAACCTCACGACTCCGTTCCGTGTCCACGCCGCGGGCAGCATCAGCAGCACCGGAATGAAAGCGGCCATTGTGCTGGACACCTGCGTCGTGGTTTGCTGGTGCGTGGAGTTGTAGGACATGTTGTCCGTGAGCACGTTGCCAGGGGTCGCCAGGAACAGGTCCGACGACAAATGACGCGACTCGTTTGCGAAGATGTAATGATCACCCATGAGCACCGTGACGAAAGCGAGCATGCCGACAGAGAGGACCTCCGAAAAGTACTCGATGTGGCCCGTGGAGAAAGCAGCAACGACGATGGGCGTGATGCAGGCAAAGGCGCCCTGTGCACCGAGCTGTGTGTCGCGCCACAGGACGAAAAAGAAAACGACCGTGAGGGCAAGCGTCCAGAAGATCACCGGTGACGAGACCATGGTGCCCATGATGTAGCCGCGGAAGTTGGCGACAATGATCTCGTCCGTGCCCAAGTACACGGGGGACGTTTTCTCGGAAAGCTTCGTTGTCGCGCCGATATCACCGACATCAGCACCAATGGCATAGCTGGCAGCAGCATGTGCCACGTTCGTCGTGCAGCTGATCACACCAGTACCCTTCCCAAGGCTCCCGATTCCGCCTGCGACACCGACTCCCGGATGCAGGTCCTCCTTTCCACCCGAGCCCTTGGTGTACGACTTGTAAACCACGCGGGGCTCGTCGCCGTCGGGGTTCACGAGACTATTCTCCAGGGCACCGTCTGAGGTGGATGTTGAAGCAATTCCCGCGGCTCCATTGGGCAAGTTGTGCTTCTTGACGAACGCGCCGACGCCACTGTCCTGCTTCTGGCCACCGTCCCCAGCGCGCTTGTCAATCATCGCCTTCATAAATCCGAAGAACCGCGTCGAGATGTAGGCATCACCAGCCCAGACGTACCGCATGTCCCAGAAGATGATGTGGAGTACACAGAGGATCGACCCAAGCAGGATGAACGTGGGCGTCAGGCTGTCCGTATCGGCAAATGCAGCCCGCATACCCCACGCCACGTTGGGGTCGTCCGGGGAGGGGTACTGCATCCACACCCACGATCCAAGGAAGAGGACGTACATACCGAGGAAGGAGGCATCGATGACACCGACCCACTGAGTGGATTTTTTGGAGACATTCTTGCCGTCGTTGGCAAGCTTGATCGCGTAGGCCCTGAAGCACCAGGCGACGAACAGCTTGACCGAGAAGATAGCACCAATCACGCGGAGGGTGGTCATGGGCCACGTAAGAAGCGCCTCATCGTTCATCGTGACGATGAAGAGGATCCAGAACACAACAATCATGCCGAGCTGCACAACGAAGGGGAATACGCGACTGAGACCGGCCATCGTGGTGTGGCTTTCCTGGGTCTTTGCACGGGCGATGAGGGACTCGTACCCATCTTCGTTGTTGACGGACTCGTAGCTGTACGTCCCGTCCGTTCCCTCTGCCACGCGCTTGGTGGACTTGTTGAACATGGTCCAGTGCTGGTCCACGAACGCGAAGTACAGGACTCCTCCGATGACGGAGCCTACGATGATCGACCACGAGATCTCGTCCAGGCTGGTGTACGCTGGATCACTCCCGCTCATGAACGTTGCCATGATGCTTTAGTTGGGTGCGCGTTGGTTTCTTTCTGTATGCAGTGCCTTTTGCTGGGTGGGCGAGGCTGGCCGGTGGTTCGATGGGGGTGGTGGGGCTGTGTTGTGGTTGACTTTTACATCTCAGGCGGCATTAGCACTCATACTGCTGTTATGTTTCAGTATTCCGGGATGAGAGTATTGAGTCCTACCTTCCTGGACTGGACCACGTCTGACAAGTTTCCGCCCTTCGCCTGTCTTTCCTCCTCGTGCCAGCCCCGGTAAACAGACTCGCGCATCGTGTCGAGGTGATAGTCGTACCACTGCCATCCAGTGTCGACAAGGATGAATGCCATGACCACCATCTCAATCCATCCCCGTCCAATAACCACAAATACGATACCGACCGCAAGGATGAAGAGGACCCATAGGAGGTTGAGCCACAGTGCGGCAGTCCATACATACCTCTTCCCCTGCAGCTTCCCGTATAGTAGATTGCCCGTCTTAGATGCGATGCATCGGCGCGCGAAGAGCATGAACGTGGCCATGATCCCACCAACAAATGCCACCGACGCACTCACATGATGCTCTGTCTGTGCCGTGGTCACGTCGAAGACCGCGACGAGCAGGAATCCAATGATCAGGCACGTCACACTAAGCACATATGCTGCCGAGGCTGCGCTGTAGTACCCTCGAAGCCGGGCTAGTTCCTTTGCGGGTACATGGTCGGCATGTTCCTCCCACAAATGCTCCTGCAATGAGAAGAAGATGAAGATGAGGCGCTCAATTGTGTACATGCCAAGGAACCCGCAGAAGAGGTTCTTGACAAGAGGCGAGGTGGCTAAGAGCTCAGAGAACGTAGGCCATGGTTCACCGGGCACGGTCTCCTGCCGCTTGACTCCAAACACGATCCATCCGGTCATGGCAATGCTGAAGGTGAAGAAGGCGGCAACGCCAAACATGGTCCCGACCGTGAACCTGTATCGGAAGATGAGTGTATGTTCTTCCGTCCATGCATGCGGGGACTTCTCTCCGTACATGGAATCGTGGCGTCTGATTAGCGCCTGGAGCCGCGCGTCCGCGACCTTCGTGGTTCCGATAAATGTCGTGAGTCCAACGGCCATGTTATGGTGGGTGGTAAATGTGAGAGTTGGGATGTGGAGTTTCATTGCACCATTATCGCAACCAGTGTGTCTCGGATCGTCACTCGTGGAACCAAGAACTCGGCGACGTGCTCTAACAGCACACTAGGTACAACGTGCATCGCGGAGTTTCGATGGATCAGCGACAGTATCCTGTAGAGATTTTGGAGCCGCCAGATGTCGGGCACGGTCCAGGGTCCATCTGTGGTGCTGGCGTAGTTTGTGATGTACGCTTCCAGCAAATCCGTTCCATGGGTCTTCTCCCACTCCACTGCGGTCGGTCCACACTGTACTTCAGTGCGCAGCATCGTGCACACGAACGCAACCTCCCTGATGCCCATACCGGTCGTGTTGATGACACTTTCGATGCCAAACGGGTGATACTGTTCTGGCAGCATATGCGGGTCGGTCTTGTACGTCATGCTCGTGATGCCAACGATCGGGACTGGGTACAGCCCGGTTGGCGGAAGGGTTGCCTTCATGAGGAGATGGGCGACGACGTGGTACCTAATGTGTGCCAGGCCATTTTTGCCATCGGAGAAACCGGACAGGAGCAGCCCAAACACGTGCCGGTTGGGACGCCGCAGAGCCCCAAAGTCCACATCCTTCTCGGTGATCATGTTGCACCGTTCGCGGTGGGTCCTGTACAGGTGCTGTAGGACGAGAACCAGGATGTCACCAAGGATGTCATCTGCGCGCCCCGTGCTAATGTCACAACTCGGGTATATGGAAACCGCGTCTCTCAGGATATCTATGATTGTCCCTAGACGCGATGCCACCAAGATCCTCAAGCATGCCAGGGCAATCTGCTCTGCGATGGTTCGGTTGTGCGGGATCGAGCGGTGAACGAATAGCCTGTAGTACATAACGTTTCGTTCGTGTCGGTGGCATTTGCGTGCCTGTGCGCGCCAGCGTCTCATCCTTCGATCGGATGCAGTATGAAGAGTGCCAGCCTCGATGAGCAACAGCCTGGCCCTTTCCGATAATGGCAACATGTAGGCGCTTGTAGTGCGTGGGTTGAGTTGAGTGTGCGCATTATACTCGTTTCGGCAGGCTTCGTAATAGACTGTTAACCGTTGAGCGAGGAGTGGTTCGCTGATTATGCGGTGGTGTTCGTTTTGGCTCGAACGTGTCACCGTTCACACCCAATTGCTCTCCTCCACCACTGCATGGGAACCGTGCTCTCCACGTTACTCTCGCCCGTGCCTACCCCAAAACTGTTCACGATGAGCAAACCCGCGCAAGATGATGGGATCTGTGCCAACCCCGGCAGGCGACTCTTCTTTCTCGACCTAGGTGCGCCCGACTCGCTACTCGCCTTCTCCGCCGCGCTTCGGTCGAACGGGTGTATACCGGATGCCTCGAACCCCTTCATCGTTGTATGCTCCGGCCGCCCGACGTTGTTTGGTCTGCCGTTCAGAAGGGAGCTGGCTGGCGAGGAAGAAGCGTGGCAGAGGCTCCCCAAAGCATTCGCGCTCACGGACGGTACGAACGTCTTCGATGCCATGAAGGAGGACAGTGAGCTGAATATGCATATGCTCGCATTTCGCCTCCTCCTGCTTGCCAATGCACAGTTCATCGGCCGTGACGGGGAGAGAGAGTCTCTGCAGAGCACGGCACAACGGGTCATCTTGGTGCATGGGTCGGTGTCATCACACGGCTCCGAGGGGAGCTTGGCAGTTAGGGGAGAGAGCCTACTTTCGTCTCCCCGAGAGGCCATGTGGGGGGTCGACAACGTGTTCAGGTACACGCCAAAGGTGTGCATCGGGGAACGGGTACCAGGTGCGCTAGAAGAGCTTTCGGACGCGCACAAAGCGGGCCGCGACAAGTACGCGTACATACCCGGTGTAATGACGCGAGAGGAGATGGCGTGTGCTCGTGCATGGGAGCGTCTCGACGTTCGTACCCATACCAGCGCGTGGTTGGTCGACCCGAGTGGTATTGCTGGCATATCGGAATGGACTGAGCGCCACTGTGCACCGGTGGATCGTATCCCTGGTGGGGGTACATGCAGCATCGACGACCGGGGTCTTCCGGCTCGCCGCGAGGCTGAGCGCGATGCGATTGCGAACTTCATGCTAGACACCGGGTGCAAGTTCCACTACCTCACGGGCATCAGCGACTTGCTTCGCATGATGCGCCACCAACCGATGCTGTCGCTCATCACGCTTGGATCGTGCACCGGACTGTGGGCGTTCCTGAGCAGCATCACCGAGGTCGACACCAACCATCGCGTGGGGTTCGTCTCTATCTACGTTGGCGCCAACGACCCTGATCCTGGTGCTACAAGAAGGTCATAC
>Ga0255039_10000102_pt1 | contig 28005 bp, 50 predicted proteins | sample BC1_12_1_MG_FD_181713 | JGI IMG/M metagenome (GOLD analysis project Ga0255039, IMG submission 181713) | Seawater microbial communities from Strait of Georgia, British Columbia, Canada - BC1_12_1 | ecosystem: Environmental > Aquatic > Marine > Strait | place: Canada: British Columbia | collected... | reverse complement strand
CCACCCATCAAAATTTAATAATTGTACTATCGTTTGTTCTAACTTATGAATTTTGTTTATCATATATTCTATCTATGTCAGCTATCCACATCTTGTAAATCCTTCCGTTACAAGTGCAAGGCTCGTTGTATTTATGGTTATAATAATTTGCGTGTAATGTACATAATATTTTCCTATACTCTGGAGTTAATTTACTCGTTACATTTGCCTTGAAATCTATCCAAATATTTCTATCTTGTTCTGTCATTGTTACCATAGTTCTATATCGTTTAAATCATCTCTACGCTTGTCGCATCCGCAGGATTCATAACCAAGTAATTTAGTTAACTTTTCTACAAGCCATTTAATACCAGTATAAGTTGTAATCAGTTCTATAAAGTTTCCGAGTTTCATAATAAATCATCTTTTAATTTGTTCTTTACTTTGTTATATGTATTGTAAAGAGAATAGTAACCTATCTTTGTTTCTCTGCTTAATTTAGCTACACTCTTCCCTTTAGCTATCAATTCAAATACTTTCTTGTCATACCAATAAACATCATCTACTGCTCTTAAATAACTATTTAAAAACGTTTCATATTGTTCCTCGTATTCCATAGGGTCAATTTCTTCAAACTGTTTATCTATTTCATCTAAACTTACTTTTGTTATCTTACTGTTACTTCTTAAAAAAGCAACATATATACCTCTTAACTGTTTAAATATATAATAGTAGTTTATCTCTCCATCTTCATACCATATATTCTTTCCTTCTTTTTCATACCTAATCAAATAAATGTACATCTCTTGTACTATATCTTCTGAAATGTTTTTAGGACAACCAAAGGAGTTTACAATGTTAATCCAAGTTTGATGCTTCTCTGCTGCTTGTTCAATTAGTTTTGACATTTTTTTTTATTTTTTTTATAATCCACAGTAACCACTATCACATTCGTTAAAATCATCATCAAATAAATCAAACTGACTTAATGATTTTCCTATTTGTTCGTAAGTAACATCTGACCTCCAAGTATTATTTTTATAGCTTTTAATTGCTTTTTTTTCTGTTTCTGCAAACCAATTCATTTTATTTGGTTCTTTGTCAAACATCTTTCGAAGCAGTAGAGGGTTTCTGTGCATACAACCAACACAGTTATTCATATAAGCAAAACGAACATTTTTATCTTTCCAATATTTTTCAACTGTATCTTTGTATATATTGTCTTCTATTAAGGGAAATCTTGGTATTTGATATGGTATATCTGCCCATTTATTGCGTTTACCATTTTTTGATTTACCTATGATTTTTTTATATGTCATTACTCCATTTGTAGGTTCACATCTTTCAATCATTGTATTTGCTCTTCTTGTTTCATTTGCCCTAAAACCTATTCTTGTTTCTACAATTTCTTTAATGTTTTCTTTCCAAAAGTTAAAGATAGGTTCTATCTTCATTTTAACTGTACAAAATCTTCTCATTGGTGTAGGTAATTGTATTTTGCCATTACCCCTTGTAATAGTTTCATCAAATGATTTTCCAGTAACCCAATCAATCTTTGAACCAATATACTGCTCTAAATCAAGCATTGTATAGATAATCATATCTTCCTCAAGTGTTCCTATAAACTCAACTCCTAATCTATCAGATACTTCTTGTCTTATCTTTTTATCTGGGAACATACAATTCTTATCATCTGTTCTAACCAAAGAAAATACATTGTAATCAGCAGGGTAACTAGCTGCTATATAACTTGATGTTTTACCACCACTTAAACTATTTACTGTTTTCAAAATGGTATATTTTTATTTATTGGTTGTTTACGTACAAAACCTTCTAATGGGTCGTATATCTCTCCAACTACAAAAGGCAATTCATATTGATTTACTTCAAAACTAAAATTGTCAAAAGAGTAACCTCTGCTTAATTTACATTTTACATCTACTCTACCTTTATGTGTTGTGCTTTTTTCTAAACTGATAGCAGTTTCACATTTCTTATATAATGTAGAACCTAAATGCCCAGTTGCTTTATCACTTCCATAATTACTATGGATTACTGTCATTATATGGCAATCATATTCTACGCTCAATCTCATTAAAGTTCTAACGCATTCGTTACCGTCTTTTATATCATTTACTTCTGTTACAAGGTCAGCAACTCCATCAATCAAAATCAAACCATTGTTACCCTCGTTTTCTTTTAAAGTGTATTCAATGAATTTAAGCATATCCTTATGTCCTAATTTTCTTAATGCATATTTTTTATAACATCCTAAATCAATATCTCCAGCCATATTTTCAATGCGTTGTGCTACTTTTTGAGTATGCCATAAACCCATTTCTGTATCAAAATGTATTAAACACCTTCCATCTCTATGCCCTTTTAAATTTCCTCCGTATATGTTTTGACCACTTAAATAAACACCTGCTAATAAACTTAAAAAAAATGTTTTACCAGTTTTACTCGGTGCTTGTACAAAACTTATATTTCCGTATGTTCCTATTGGTATTGGTACTTTCTTTAATCCTTTTTTTGTATTTAATGTTTTTTCTCCCAAACTTATAGCACTTGGAGGGTATTCCATAACCTCATCAGTAAATACCTCGCAATCTTGTTGCAGGAGTTTCATATAATTATTTTCTATTGTCTTTTCTTCTGTAATATCTTCAACCATTTATTTTTATTTTGTGTCATTAATTTTTGTCTAATATATAAAAAAAAGGGTAGCTTTTACACTACCCTATAATTTTTAAAATGGTAAGTCACTTACAACCTCTTCTTGTACCGCTTCTTTTACTTCTTTTTCAGCGTTTACAATACTTCCATTGTTCCAAACTACTTTTCCGTTTCCTATGTAGCATCTTTGTTTTTTAGCTTCATTCTCTTCTTTAGTTTGTGAAATGTAGGTAGAGGCGTTATTCCCATACCTTGTTTCGTCATTTAATGACATTGTTAAATTTAGGTAAACTGCTCCATCTTTACCTGCGATAAATTTCTCTTTTGGTAATTTGTCTACTCTGATACTGTAATTGATAATTGCACTCATAATACTTCTATTTTAATTTAGATTAATATACTTATTTAATTTACTTTTTAAATGATTCTGATTCATCTTCTCCAAATACTCCAAGTTCATAGAACCCAGTTAATTTAAGAACTGCTCTTGACATTGCTCTCTTCTCTGCCATTTCAGCAACATACCAGGAGTTTGTATTCCCATCTTTGTAACCTTCTCCTTTTAATGCAGAACCAAAGGTTTCAATCTTCTTACCTTCTTTTTCTGCGTATGCTTTAAATACTGCAAAGTTAGTTTCACATCTTATTACTTCATAAGTAACACTCATTTGTTCAACTGCTTGTATCTTGTCAATACCTTGCCTTGTGATAATCACATAGTGCTGGTGCTTAAATACATCGTTTTTCGTTAGTCCGTACTTTTTGTACAACTCAATTAATTTGTCTTTGTTCATTTTTCTATTGTTTTAAATTTATTTGTTTACTGATTTCTAATTGCGCTTCTAAAAATTGTACACGCTTTTATAATGCTTCAATCCTATTGTATAGGTAATCTTGGTAATCTTCTGTCATAATTCTTCTAATGTCTTCTGTGTGTGTCATTGTATTTATTTTTTTCAAATATAGTAAATTTTTATTTATTTACAAGTTATATACATTATTTATTAATTACATCGTTAAATTTTTCATAATCATATCCTTCATCTCTAAATGATTCTCTGATATGTCTTAACATTACTTCGCTCCCTTTTGCAAATCCTAATGCAAAACCTAACACTCCTAATCCTATTGATACTATAAATATTTCTACGTTCATAATTGTTTATCTTTATATTCTTGCATCCATTCAGCTAACTTACTATTTACATCTGCGTAAACACCAAATTGTTTAAAGTGCTGCTCTTGTTTATTATCTAAAAATTCCTTTGCTTCTAAACTCATAATTATTCATTTATCTTTACACTTAACCCTAAATAGTTTCTTGTGCCTCTTTCTGGTATCTTTACTTGATAATTAATTCTTATATCAGTCAAGTTATTATCTTGCTTTAAATGGTACTCTATTTGCTTTTTTAACTTATCCCAAGCTTCTGTACTTATCATAATTTATTACTTTTTGAATTGTTGTTTTCATCTTCTTTGTATCCATATAATTCACTAAATTCCTTTGCATTATATATTTCTAATATAATAAAAATCCAAAGTACTATAAATATAAATGCTATTATTATTGTTCCCATTGTGTTTGTTTTTACTATCGTTATCTATTGTTTTTATCTTTAGTGCTGGTATATCTACTCATAAAATTCATTTATTGTATCTATATGGTATCCCATACCTTTGACAATTTCGAGCCATAATTCGTGAAGTTCATCAAGTTCTAAATCTGAATGGTCTACTTCAGTTGATAATTTCTTATTGTAAAATTCTAATGTAATCTTTAATGGTTCTTTGTGCATACCTAATTGTTCTAATCTATTTGTATTTGCTTGTGTAGATAATAAATGTTATGTTTCCTTATTCATTTTATAATTCTACAAATAATTCATAAGGAGATTCTACTTTAGTGAAGAATTTAATATCACTCCAAACACCAAATTTTATATCTGATACAAAATACAACTCTTGAAAGCAGGATATAATAGAACCCACTAAAGAAGGAAAATCATTATTTTTTCTATCTAAAATTTCTTTGTACTCTGGTTTTAATCTGTCTAATAATGTCATAATATTTGTCTTTTAGTATAATAATTGAAATTCAATGAATGTTAATTGATTGTAAGGTTTATCATATTTTCGTAATGATAAAAGTTCTAATTGTTCTCTTGTGTAATTTGTCATAATATTTTGTCTTTAATAATTAGATTAGTTTCTAACTATGTAACAAATATAAAACAAATATTTTAATTACAAACAATAAATGTTGATTATTTTTAAAAAAATTTAAAATAAGTATAAAAAAAAAGGTTACAAATTAATGTAACCCTTTCAAAATAAAGACAAATAGGAAAAAAGTAAAAATCTTAATGACATTCAAATATAGTAATAATAATTGATATATCTATTTTAAGTTATCAACCTTATGTTTATAATACTCTATCATTTCTAATAATTCTATATCTGTAAATTTTTGTATTTGTCTACTCTTAACAAGTAAACTATCTGCTTTATCTTCTCCTAAATGTTTAGCGAATAAATACTGTTCTCCATATCTATATACATTACAACCCATACATTGAACTTCCACATTATCTTCATCCCACCTGGTTGAGTAATGCTTTCTACTCATAAAATGACCTGCTTGTAAACTTTTCCAATGGTCTTGTTTACCACAAGTAACACATTCAGCTATATCATTCTTTGCATATCTTCTACGTATGTAAATACTAAAGATTGAATCTAACTTTTTAACTATTGTTTTTCTACTTGCTTTCTTTGGCATTATACATCAATACCTTTATCAAGCACTTCTATAATATGTCTGAACACACTACGTTCTTGTTCTCCAGTTACATCTACACCATTTATAATAAATCTGTAATGGTCTTCTTTGTCTGTTTTTTTTAATTGAATAGAGTTCATATTTTATTTATTATGTGATATATTATATATTGGTTTTAATAATTTTATTATTTTTTCCTCATATTTTAAAACTTCAACATCATCTATTTCTTCTGAAAATCTTTCTACAATAGAAAATCTATCAAACTTTTTTAAACCCTCTAATTGATGAGTTTTAATTCTATTTTGAATATTATTTGTTTTGCCAATATAAACAATTTTATTTTTATAAATCAAAGAATAAACGAATTTATTAAATTTAATATCTAAAGAATTATTTATTAACTTAAATTCTAATTTACTACGATGTGAATTATCTCTTTTTTGTTTACTTATTGATTCTAACTCTTTATTTACTTTTTGCTTTATTAAAAAACTAAAGTTAGTATAACCTCTTGCTGATGTTATCCAATTTTTAAAATTCAAATATTCTTTACTGCTTTTAAATTTCTTTGTGTATGATTTCTTAACACCAAAGTATTTACATTTTACAATTACATCTATTACCATATATTTTTTATTAATTTAATCTTAAGTTAAGTTATAGATATAACTACCCTTTTAAAATTTGTATTAAAACTTAAATATATTATTATGTTTTTTATATATCTTTATAAAAATTTTTTTATATTTATATATATATGTATTATATAATTATTGTTTTAAATACTTTTCAAATTTATTAAAAAAAAAATGGAATACAAATTTATTTAAAAATTAAACATATTTTTATTATTTGTTTAAATATTAAGTTTATTTATACATTTATTTACTTTATGTATAATTTGATGTACAATCTATTTATTTATAGTTATGTTTCCTGCTACTTTCTCAACACTTCTACCAACTACATAACCACCAATACCTAACTGCAACAAGTTCCAAAACTCATCTTCTAAAGGTGGAATAGGTAAACTAAATAAAGGTGCTATAAATTTTACATAAATAACTATAAAGCCAAATGCTAACATTAGTATTGGCCTCCAACTTCTTTGCAACCAATTACCATTCGCTTCTGTAACAATTATTTCTGTTTGTAGTTTCTGTAATTCTAATTGTTGTTCTTGTAGTACCTTGAATATCTCATTCTTGGCTTTTAAGCGTTCTTCTTCTGATGTAAATAGTTTATCAATAACATTACCTACTTCTTTAACTAAACCACCAGTAAACCATTTAAGTATTTTACTCATCTTTTGCCCATCTTATTTGTAATTGTCCGAAAAATAAATATAAGTTAAGTTCTGAAAAATCAAAACCCTTTTCTGGTTTATGATATTGCCATCCAATAATCATTGCATCTGGCACTAATAAAATTAAGTTTATTTCCATAATTTACTCTTGTTATAAAATTGAATTATACCCATAATGATATAATATGATTTAATTACCTAAAAATTATACCCATAATGATATAAACTAAATATACAAACCAACTTGATAATATTAATAATCTTGGATATTTTACAAAGTCAGTTCTTATGATTGCTCCCATAATAAACATAACTGAATGAAATAATCCTCTTAATATGTCCAAATTACATTTTGTGATTTATCTAAATCTGAATCTACGTGAATAAATGTATCTGCTATTCCTATACGATTAAATTCAACTGCTAATAAAGCATCTAATATTAAAAATCGTGTTCTACTATCCTTTGCACTTATATCTACTGCTAATCCTTTTATATGACTTGATGAAGGGTTTTTAATTGATAACGGATGTTCTGGACTTCTATAAGCAGAATTAATAATAAAAGGTATATTAGCGTATTCTCTTGCCTCATCTAATTTAGCAAGAAAATCTACATTCATATTTTCCTCTATATTCTTAAAGTACTTACTCATTCTTTTTTGATAGTTTAAAAATCTTCAAAACAGTATAAACAATTGTTACTGTTAGTAAAGTTAATTTCAACCATATTTCAACATCTGTAAAACTTACTGAAAACGCAGCAAAGTTTATAAATCCCATTTTCAAATCATTCATATCCATAGCAATAGATTTTTACAATTTCAATGAGTCGTAGCTTAATCCAAAGAAAGAATGTACTCCATTACCTTCAATGTCTACTGCATAAGATTTCCAACCATAAGGGTGGTCTACTTCTCCATCTTCATCAGCTTCTAAATTAACCCATAAAGCATCTATGTGCCATTTGTCAGATAGTACTGGAGCAGTAACTTCTTCTCCCTCTTCATTGTATTCCCCTTGTTCTAAAACGATGTTACCTAATTGTACAATAGTACTTTTGTGAGTTGGATATTCATTTCCGTTTTCATCTGTTGCAGTACCTAAAGCATCAATCTTTTCTTGTGCTTGTTCTTTACTGTTAAACTCGTATTTTGAAATTCTCATTGTATATAATTTATATTGTTGTTAATGCAGCTAATTCTGCATCTGTTAATGCTGAATCGTAGTATTGTAGTTGTTTTAAACTACCAGTAAAATGATTTGATAAGCCATTTGAATTTGATAAATTTAAAACATTTAAATTACTTGGTGTATTACCATTTGTATCTGTATCAAGTTCAATACCATTTACCCATAAAGCAAAATCATTCTGTTTATATTTAAACGCTATTTTATTATAACTATCTAAATTTACAACCTCATTCATATCAACTTGTGTTCCAGAAGCATCTACAAAAATTCTTAAAGTATTACTTGATGATATGTATAAAACTATTCTATTCGTAGTGCTACCATCAGAAATGCTAATCCATTTTTCTGTACTGTCTGCAACTACATCAACCTCTGCCATCAAAACACCCTCTGAATCATTAAAAGTATCTACATCTCCAGAACCAGTAGCAGTTTCTGCTGAACGAGTAACTGTTGCAGTTGTTGTTGGTGTGTAACTTGTTGGGTAGCTTCCTAATTCAAATTGCGCTCCCCAAATATGAACACTTTTACCAGTAGCGTTATTTAAGAAAAATCCGTAATTAACATTTCCAGTAGCAGTAGCAGTAAATTTAACAATACATCTATACCAACCGTTTCCGTAATTTTCTATTTTTGGTTCGGTAACAGTTCCAAAGTTACTTATAACAGTTCCGTTTTCTATATTAAAGTAAGCATTACCACTTTGTGTAAAATTAAGTAATACAAATTCAGAAATATCTATATATTTAGCAAAAACTGATATTGTATAAACATCTCCAGATGTTACTGAAATACCATCAAATATATAACTTGATGAACCGCTTACTCCTACAAGTTTATTAGCATCTAATAAACCACTTGGAGAAATTGCATCATTTGGTGTTATTGATGCCCTTGTCTTATTCCAAATACCATTGTCAAATTCCTCACTATAAATTTGTAGATTAGTCCTCTCTGGTTCTAATAAATGACTTGGACAACCATTTACAACACCATCAATCATTGGATAGTTTAATCTTGAAACTCCATCTGCAACTGTTTCAATCAGTCCTTGTGAGTTTATTCTCGTTGCTGAACCACTACGTGAAAATGTAAAATCCCCTACACCACTTGATGGTAGTACGGAATAAAGTTTGCTTCCTTGAGCGGATGGTATTAATGCTAATTTTGGTTTTGCCATTGTTTTTAATTTTGTATGTCTTGTATTCCTATTCTATGAATTGCGTCTGCTAAACATTTTACTGCTTCAACTTCTTGCCTATCCTCCATATTAAACTGACCTTGTATCATTTCAGTAGATGTTCCTATTGAAGATGCAGTTTGTATTGTGTTACCCCACCAAGTACTATCGTATATTTCGTTTGCCATTATTTCTTTTCTTTTTTAGTTAAATACTTTTTCAATTTAACAATGTTTGTTTGCTTTGGTTTGTATGTTGCTCTCATTATAAAACCCAACCGTTAAATAAATCATTAGTATCTGGACTTATATCCTCATTTGTATTACTGTTATACTCTGGGAAGCTATCTTCGTGAAAAGAAATATAATCTATAAACCTTCTTGTATAATACTCTGCAAAGTTTCTTTCTTTGTTTACTAAATAATCAACTTCCTCTTTAGAAACACTTTCTGCATTCTCTGATGTATGTTTGCTAATACCACCGTTTTTTATCTGATACGCTGCAAAAGGTAAGTATTGCATCATTGCGTAATGTATCAACATAGGTTGTACATAGTCATTAACTAAAGATAAATAATTCCCAGTTAAATTATTAGCTACAATATCATTACTAATCTTATTGTATAAATCAGTTCCTAAATAATTCTGAATATCTATCTGTTGTGCAATCTTAATGAATTGTATAAACTTGTCAGTATCTACATTACCGTCAAGAATACTATTCTTTACTAAATCCGTTCTACTTATAAATAATGCAGTTGCCATATTTTATCCTTTATAATTTGGGTGATGTCCGTTGTTAGGCATATCCTTTGGTGCTATCTCTGCCTTGTTATATTCTTCTCCTTTTGGTGTATAGCTTTGTGGAATACTATCAACTTCTTTACCTTTTGAGATGTATTTTTCTGTTTTAGATTTCAACCTATAAAGGTTTTCAGACCAAAAATGTCCACAATTAACACCGCCTTTAAATTTAAAAAGTGAGTAGTTATTGCCTTTATGACCAAAAGATTTATTTACACCTTGAAAACTTGCTTCATCTATATCCTCTTTTCTATATACAACACCTTTTGATGTTCTTCCCATCATAGTTTTACAAAAGTTTCTTGAATTACCACTTGAATACTTTTCAGAATATTCATATCTAACCTTATAAAAACTCTTATCTAATTTACTTTCTTTGTTAGGTTTTGATTTTATAAAGTCAGCTAATTTCTGTAAACCAGTTTTCTTTTCTTTTATTAATTTACTTGCCCAATCCTCTGTGCTTTCATTATCTTCTGAATATTCTCTTTTTTCTACAAGTTCCCACTCGTCAGATATTTCTTCTCCATCTAAAGCGTTAAGCATTTCTTCGTCATTGAAATCCTCGTTTTCTTTCGCTAATTTAACTCCAGTTTCTTCTTCTCTTGTTTCCTCATCTACTACATTATCTAATTCTTTAAATTCTAAAGGTTGCAATGTCTTAAAATAAAGGTTTAAGCTAATATCATTGTATGCTAATATATCATCAAAGGCATTTATTAAAAGTGTCTGAAATGGTCTAATAACTGTGTTATCCATTAACAAAGATGCAGTTTTTAATTCTTCTGCATTGTTACCCAATCCACTTGAATCCTTTACACCTAATAACATAGGAGAAACAACTCTGTGTGCTACCATAATTTTACGCATACTTTCATCAGAAAGGAATTGGTATTGGTTGTGTGCATCACTTAATTGTATTGGTTCTATACTTGCAGCAGTATTTGCATCATCGTTAAATGATAAAATAAATTTACCACTGTTTGAACTTCCACTAAATTTTTGATAGATTCTGTTTTCTATTAATTGTCTTTGCTCTGGGTCTGGTGTTCCATTATTGAAATTGATTAACATACTTGGTGCTAATCCGTTCATAATGTTATTAATATGATAGTTAGATATTTCTTCCTCTAACTCTGCATATTGTAAACCACCTTGATAATCTACTGGAGAATAATACTTATATCCTGCCTTGTAAGGTTTTACGTAATATATTTGTATTGCATCATTACCATAACCAAACGCTTGTATTCTTTGTAAAGTATCATTCTTTTTATAGTTCTCCCAATCTGGGTGCATATAATATGCTTCTATTTCTCCTTTTTCATTACACTTTTCTGCTCGTAATGTTTGTACTGGTATATGCTCTACCCTTGCAATAGTTTTTCTGTCTTTAGAATATATTACCTGCATTGCACATTGACCCATTAGTTTCAAATCACTTGACAATCTTCTTACACAATCATCGTGAAATAAGGTTATCATTTGAGCGTATGCCTCTGGTTTCTTATTGCTATCTGTTGCATCTAAACCCCTTCCGAAAATCATCTCTGACATTCCGTTTATAATAGCATTGTTTGTTGCGCTTCCGTTATACCTATCAATTAAAAACTGAAAGTAATTGTTGTCCTCTCCATAAGAAACAAAATTATCTGTCTTTGTTTCCTTTATTTTAGGACTTGTGTAAGTCGATAAATTTAATACTCTTAAATCATTCATATTATAAAACTATATAATCATTATTACCTTCTTTTGTTACGTATTCGTTTTTATTAACTGAATAGTAATCATTGGTATCTTGGTTAATTGTTTGGTCTGTACAAAATACTTTATCTAAATAAATGACATCAGAACCATTTAAAAGTGTTAAATCATAATATCTACCTTCTTTTAGATTAAATGCATAAGAAACGCTTAAATAATCTTTATCAGTAACTGTATTTACACTTGCAGTAGTAACCTCATTAGTGCTATCATCTCTTAATTTTAAAGTAACAGTACCTACATAATCTCGTGGTATTACTTTTATGGTTTGCGCATCTGTACTTGTAGTTAATACTTTCATATTAGTATATAGTAATAAATACTATTTTTTGTGTGTATTGATAAAAAAAAGGGTATCCGTTAAGATACCCCTTTAATGTAAAGTTAAATTTAATTATGCAGGTGTAGGGTCAATCTGGTTTGCAGAAACATCTCCTGCAAATGCAGATAAAGTTGCAAAATAAGGAGGTGCAGTTTCTTGTGCTACAATCGTTAAATTGTATCCACTTAAATCTCCCATTGCTGCACCAGTTGAAATTGTACCACCAGTTACCTCTGCTCCGTGTTCTAAACCTACAACAAAATAGTTTCCGTTGTAATCTTGAACTGCTACGTGAGGTCTTGCGTGTGCTATTAATTTTAATTCTTCTTGAGTAGCTTTTTCTTGAAAAGTTAAAGCCATTGTCAAGGTACTTTCATAAAAAGTAGTTCCGTTTTCTCTTGATGAGTTGATTGCAGTTTCTAAAGAAGATGCTCCTTTTACTTCAAATTGAAACCAATCTGGAGTTCCTGCAAATCCAGTAATTTCTCCACTCACTATTGTTGGGTTGCCTAAAGTCCCATAATCTGCAAAAAAGATAGCTTTTATACCACCTACTGCTGATTTACAAGGTACTTTACGCCCAGTTGTTAATGAACAAGCCATATATTTATATTGTTTTAAATAAAAAAGGGTAGGCAGAACCCACCCCTCTTTAATGATTATTAATTAATTTACTATGAATAAAGAACGATGTCAGAACCGAATACGTGTTGTACTCCTGCGGTAAACCTCATTACTACTCTTACATTTTGAGAACCATCAATGTCGCTCATATCAATTACTTTAACTTCGTTTTGGTCGTTTAAGATACCAGTTCCGAAATATAAGTTTGATTTTTGTGCAGCAACCATAGTGTTATCTCCTAATCCTTTTGCAACAAAGATGTTGATACCATCGAAAGATAATTCTCCTCCGTTGAACCATTGAGTTCCTTTGTTATCAGAACCATTCGCTCCAATACCACTTGCAAATCCTCCTAATGCTCTAATGTAAGCACGTGCTACATTTGAAGAAACATAAAGAGTTAAATCTTCTTGTCCGTAAACTGCGGTAGGGATAGCATCTACTACTTTTCCTAATTCAGCAATTACGTTTCCTGCGTTTACAGTAGTTCCAGTTACATCTACAACAGTTGCATCAGCAGTTAATTTTGCAGTAAATCCATCAAATTCCCCACTATTTGCAGTTGCTCCACTCCAAATGTTTTTTTCTGTTTTGTCAGCTACTTTAGCAGATACGTGAGCAATTACAAATTCAGCAAATGAAGGTGCTAAATTATCGTAAGCCGAGAATCCCATCTGTTCAGCAGTCCACGAATCGTGAAGGTCTTTTTTACACAATTGTAAATTTACTTGAAACTCATCTGGTTGTAAAATTGCTTCTGATAAAGTTAAAGTTCCTTGATTAGTTACAAAGTCGCAAGAAGCATCTTTTACGATGTCATCAGTTGCACCCTTTTGGATAACAGATTTAAACTTTACGTTTGGCAGAATTGAAATTGCACCACTATCTAAAGTTGATGCAGACAATAATGCAGCAGCGATATACTTACCACTAAATTCACCGCTATAAGTTGGGTTTGTTAAAGATACACTCATTTTAATTTAATTTATTTGTTATTAAAGTTTATTTATTTTACTCATTACTCTATCCAATGTAGACATCTTTCTTTTGGATGCTATATTGAATTTTACTTGTGTTTTAGAAACTTCTGCGTTTGTGTTAATTGGTTCAGCAGCAGGTTCAGATAATTCTTGTTTTACCTCTTCTGGAATTTCATTAACAACCTCTTGAGTAACTTCAGAAAGTTCAACCTCTTCTTTTAATTCCTCTTTAGGTTCTTCACTCATTTCTTCTTTAGGTTCTAACATTGCTTTGATTTCCTCAACCATTGATTTAACCTCTGCAAGTTCTTCTTTAGTAGCATAAGACATTTCTTCTTTTTCTTCTTCTTCTGCTTCTACAACAACCTCTTCTTCTACTTCTTCTTCTTTAGCTTCTTCGCCTTCAGATTTCATTTCTTTAATGATACCCTCTTCTTCGATTACTAAAGTTTGACCATCTTCTAAAACGTATTCTCCTATTGGTAAAGCAACTTTCTCATCTTCTGTTACGATAAAGATTTCATTGCCACCTTCAAATTTATCTGCTTCTAAAACAGTTCCGTTTTCTAATTTCATTTGTTCAAGTTTTACTTCAACTCCTAAAAGAGTTTTTACTTGATTTAACATTTCACTTGGTTTCATATAAATATATAGTATTAAAAAAATTAATTTGTATTTTCGTTTATACTGTCGTTGAGGTTTTACCTATTCCTTGCGCTTGTAAGCTACCATCACAACACTTTTTAGAATATGTATTGTTCTTACATAAACAACCTCTTTTACTTGCTCTCGGACTTGTACTACTTGGAGTTGAATTACTTTTTTTTCTCATCTTGTTTTATTTTAGATTCTGCCCAAGTCTTTGCAGATTTACCACCCCATAATAAATAAGATATATATCCACACGCTTCTGTATCTCCAGTTTTATAATATTCCTCTGCTCTACTTAAATAGGAAAACATACGTTTAATGGTTTCCATACTTATTGGCTTTCTGTCTGCTAATTGTTGCGCTCTTACTTTACCAACTTGTGTAGCACATTTATTATTTACTTTCTTATTTAATTCAATACCTCTTTTAGCATTATTACTTACAGATTGAGGATAGTCAGAAAAACTTTCCATTTCTGTACGTTTACCTTTTTTAAGTCGTTTATCGTTTTTGATAACTGCCTTTATTTGAGATAACATAAACTCTGCTTCTGCTTCTTCTATTGCTGATAGTTCTTCTTGTAAATCTGCAATCGGTTCTTTAGGTCTTTCCATTCTGTCAGCAAAATATCCTTCAATAGAGAATCCTTTTACCTTTCCAGTCTTAACGTAATCATTCCAAACCTCATCATTATTTACTTTTACAGAACCAACCCAACTACCTACCGGTACATTCATTCCGTACTTCCTAGTCTTGTCGTGTACCTCATCTTCAACTATCCAACTCTCTACAAGTGTAAGTCCGTTTATATCGTGTTCGTGTTCTAAAGTAGCATTGCTTTGATTTCCATTCATCAAATACATTTGCGATGCTTTTCGTACAGTATCTTTTGAAAAATAAATGTAGTATTCTTCTTCTCCGCTCTTTCTGTAAATTGGTTTATTTGGTATTAATAAAGCACCTACAAGTAGCTTCTTCTCTTTATCTGCTTCTGCTAATTCTATAATGTTACTATTTAAGGCAATAAAATCTTCTTCAATAGCAGGATTTTCAACAACACTAATTGCTTCTATCCCTATTTCATTATTTTCCTCATCTAAAATTAACTCGATTATATTCATATTTGTATATAGTTATATTTTTTTTATTTTGTCTTTTATCCAATAGATGCACCCTCAATAATATTTCTATCTAATTCTTGTGCAGTACTAACATCATTTGATACTACAAATGCTTGTACTGGTTGTTGTGATTGACTACCTATTGCCTCTGCTAACTGATTAGTATCACTTGCTCCTACTACATTAAATGCAGGAGGTAAAGAAGGGGTTGGAGGTGTTGGAGGTGTACTTGCTGAAACTCCACCACCACCAGTTGCAAATGAAGGAGTTGCAGGGTCTTTAGAAGATGTTATTTGTTTAACGTTTGCAATACCAGATGCTATAACACCAGCTGCTCCAATAAATCCAAATATACCACCTTGTGCAAGTGCTTTATTTGCTCCTGCATAAGTATCTCTTAATGCTTGAGTAATTGCCAATGCTTTTCCAAACTTACTATTACTACCTAATAATCCTGCGATTGCTCCTAAAGTATTAAGTACAGTTTTCTCTTTTTCTTTTGCAATCTGTTTTTCTATAAGAACTTGTTTTTGACCACTTGCTTGTTGATATGCGTTTAATTCATTTTGCGCTTCTTGAAATGCAATAGTTCCTTTTTTATATAAATCTCTTTTTTCTGTTAATCTTTTTTCTTCTGATTTTGTTTCTTCTTCGTTTAATAATTTTTGTCTTTCTAATCTTGCGAGGTCATTTTCTATTTGTTCTGCTTCAAATTGATTCTTATTAGCATTTAATTCTGCATCTGCTTGAATTATTGAATTAGTTAATTCTAAAGAATCTCTATCTAACGTTAAAGCGTTTGCTTTTTGTTCAGACCTAATACCTTCAATTTGTGCTTCAACACCTGCTAATTCTCTTAATGCTTCTATTCTTGCAGTTTGAAATTGTATATTTTCTTTGTCTTTTTTTAAGTTTGCATCTGCTAAAGCTAATTGCATTTGCGCTTGTGATAACATTGAAGCTTCTGCTGAATCTATTGTTAATAGTAATTCATCATTTGCTTTCTTACGCTCTTCAATCGACTTGGTTTCATCATCTCTTATTTGTCTTAATTTCTCTGCTTGTCTATCAAATTTTTCAAAAAATAATCCTTGTCTTGCAGCAGCTAATTCAGCTGACTTTTGTAATTCAACATTTGCTTTTGCTGCTTTTTTTGCAGTAGATATACTAACCTCTCCAAATTCTTTTACAACAACTTTTCCAATTTCTGAAACTTCAGTTATTGCTTCTCCAAAATTATTTACAATATCAGAACCAGCTTGTGAAACTCCATCTGCAATTTCTAAAATATTTTTTTTAGTTTCTAATATGGATAGATTTAAAGCCTTTATTGTTTCTGGGTCTTTATCTCCTAAAAATGAATTTTCCCAAGCTAACATAGCTTCATCAATAGCTTTACTAATACCATAAAAAGCAAGTTGAAATGGACTTAATACAATTGTTAAAATACTACTTGCAACTTTACCAAGTGCATCTAATTGGTCTGTTGATTGTGTTAAAGCATTGTAAGTATCTACAAAAGCAGTTGCAACTTGACCAACTACTTGAGCAGTAGTTTCAAATGCAATATTAAATACATCTACTACTTTTTGATTCTGTGAAAATAATTCTTTTAAGTTAGCAAGTGATGAAATAATTAAACCAATACCAATAGCTTTTAAAGTTGTACCAATTGTTTTGATACCATTTGATACCATTTGTGTTGCTCTTTCAACTTTTTTAAATGATGTTTCTACACCTTTATTCTGCTTTTTTGCCTCTGTATTTAATTGATTTAATTGAGATTTTAATTCTGTAATACCTTTTAAAGCCTTATCTGTTTTAGCTTCTAAATCAATTATTATTCTTTCTGCCATTTTATTTCTTGTTTAAGTGCCTTATATCCATCTTTTAAACTAATAGGTAGTTTATTTTTACCTTGTGCAATACGTATATTTTCTGTTTCTCCGTTTGCGTGTTTTAATAATTCTAAAATATTTTCTATCATAAATCGTTAAGTAATTCTAAATCAGACTTACCGTTTTTTAAATTAGTTTTTATTGAGTTTATTTTATAACTCTTTCCAGCTATTACAAATCTATCTGCTAACGTATAATTAAGTAATATTCTCAATGGTAAATAAGCAGTAACTTTTGTAATTCTATTTGTTAAATTAAATACACTTGTTATATAGTTCTTGTGATACGCTTCAAATAATGAATTTGTAAAACCAGTATCAGCTGGTACTTCTAAAGCACCCCATTCGTTTTGCTCTGCGTTAAAATTCATATTATAAGAACTTGTTGCAGATGATAAAGCAACACTATTTGAAGGTATGTTGTATGTTGTAATAGGGTCTTGGTCTGTTGGAGAATTTAAAAAAGCTATTTGATTACCGCTTGTTATTCTTATTGGATAAAACAACAAAGGTTTTCCTATATAAGATTCTTGATTATCATCTACAAACCAACCCCATTGAACATCAGTTGTACCTACTCCAGAAGGATTTTCATCTATTAACCTTTCATATTTTAATTGAGCAAATGGTGTATTTAAATTGTAGATACTACCATCTAATTTTTGACCACTATCATATCCTGCTTCTCCCCAAGTTTCTCCAAATAGTTGAGTGTGTTTTGCAGCTAAAAATGTTTTTGTATCTTCGTGTCTAAAGTTAATTTTACGATAAGGTAAAGCTACATTTACTTGACTTTTACTAACATCTACATATTTAGTTATGTCATAAGAACCACCTAATGAATAAAAACTATCTAAAGTTTTAACTGTTACATCTGTTTCATTTCTTTCAACAAATGCAGTAAGATTAAACATTTTAAATAACCCACTTAAAAAATCAATTACCTTTATGTCTGGTATTTGTTGAGTAATATCAAACTCAAAAGAACTTGTGTAAACAAAGTTTGTAATTGCATAACCTTTTGAATATATAATCGGAGGCGCAGGTATATTAGTGTTGTCATATTTATATACTTGAAAAGTAATATTAGAAAAAGTAATATTAAAATCTGATTCAATGTATACTGTGTATTGTGCATCTTGTTCAATTTCAGAAGCAGGTACACTTGTTGTAAATTCTAAACCAGATGTAATTTCTCCACTATTTGCAACTTCAATACCGTTTTTTCTAATTGATATTTTATAAGGATTAGTATTTGATGTGGTGCTTTTAAGATTTAACTCTGTATATTCTAACACCGATGATGGAGGTGTATATGAATATAAAGACAAAGCATTGTTTGACATTACAGAACTTGTTAATACATCAGAATCATTTGTAAAAGTATTTACCAAAGATTCATTTAAACCACTTAAATTTTCAACATCTCCTTTCTTTCTATGCAACCACATAAAAAGATTATAATAAGGTGCATTCGTATTTACAAAGAAATCATTACTAAAAGAAATAGCAGGGTATTTACTTTCTATTGCTTCAATAATAGAATGTAAACGAATTGCATATTTTAAATCTGTATATAAAACTCCGTGAACGTGTCCATTGTGATAAGCTATATTTCCTGGGTCATTTGCTGAACTATGAGAATCAAAACTTAATCTTTGTGTATGCGTAATTAATGGTACAATAATGTCATTTATGGTAGTTGGGTCATCTTGTAAAGAATCTTTTACACTTGTAGCATCATACGTTTGATTTAAACTTGTTAAACTATTTAAACCGCTTAATTTATCATCTCCTAAAATATCTTTTAAGGTAACAGTATTACCAAAGAATGTAATCTTATAAGTATGAGGTTTATTATCTTTTAAATCAACTCCTTCTAACTTTATTAACCCCTCTGTAAATGGTAAAGTATTTAATTCTATATTTGCAGGTTTTCTAATCCTTGCATCAAAACCATTTTGAATATCAAAGTTATAATAGTGCTTAAATATTTTATTATTTGTTTTACTTGCTGGTAAACTAAAGGTTCTTGTAAAGTCCGTAAATACTTTATCAATATCTTTTACGTTCTTTATTGATTGCGTTATTGATACACTTTCATCATCAAACATATCAACTCTTTGACCCTCTATATATAATTGTATCTTCTGCATCTATCGAATGTCGTTTATTACATTAAATGATTTATCAAATTCTATTGTGTATTCTACTAACCTATCGTTTAAAGATGTTTTGTAATTAATGTTAGATGTCTTGACATTGATTGGCAATACTTGTTCTCCATCTTCTGTTATGTTAGTAACCCATACTTTTTCAGATAGCATCATTTGTTTAAACACCTCGTTGTATTCTTCACTTAAAAATCCACTACTTAAAGTAACTGATTCTTTACCTACTACATTAAAATCTCTGTAAACGTGATTATAACTGTCGTATGCAGATACGTTTAATATATTTGACTTATAAGACTCTTTCTTTACATTCATCTTTTCAACCGATTTCTTAAAGAAATACATATCTTGTAAAGCACCATACTTATTTACAAACGTTACTTTTTTAGGTTCGTATTTGCATTCTTCTAAAATAGATACATTTATAGTTTTAATACCATTACTATCTGAAACAATTATCTTATCTACTGCTCCTATCGAGTAATCGTTAAAAAATGCTTCTAAACACTTATTACTTTCATAATCTGTACCACCATCTTCTAAAACTCTTTCTTTAAATGTATCCCAATTAGTATTATCTCCATAAATAGAAACGTACTTTATCTGCTCTGAACTTTCATCACTTGATGTAAATGATGTCGTACCTACAACCTCATTATCTTTTAAAAACGTAACTGTTGGACTTGAATTTGTATATATTGGAACTCTAAATGTATTATCTTCTAAAACAAATAATTTTCTATTTGTAATCATTAATGGAGATGGTGTAAAAACTTCTTCAAAATATTCATAACCATCAAAAGCATCAATAGTATAAGCATAATCAATAATAGATACTTCAGATGAATTATACCCATTTAACTCAAACCTAACCCATACTCCTTGACCACTATAATTACCATTAAACTCAATATCTAAAAAATCTCTTATTAATTCAGCTACTTCAAATGTTACTCTTGGATTACCAGTTGTAGGTGTTGTAGCTGATTTTTTTATAGAATATTCAAAACTTGGTGGTACAGTATTTTTATCTCCAGTCCATATATATATTTTTAATATTGCGTAAGACAAATTGCTTACCGATACGCTTTCAAAATGTGGACTTCTTACTTGTATTGCCATTATTTATTATTTACTGTTGTTTTTATTAATTGCTCTACATCTAATTTATATGCTTCAATTAAATCTTTATCTAAATTCTTAAATGCTTTCTCAAATGGTTTAGTAAAGAATAAACTTGGTTTAATTCCTTTTCTAAATACAGTATTAGCTATTGCAAACTGTAAACCCTTTCTACTTACAAACCTACCTTTTTTATCTCTTGTTCCTTTTAAACCTTTTCTTATAACCCATTGACTAAATGCACTTGCAGGAGGTTTCTTATTCGTATATTTAAAAGGTGTATTGTATTTCTTTTCTTTACCACTTACACCCTTGTCTTGAAAAACACCATATTCCTCCATTAAGAAACTTAATTGAAAACTATTTTTAGAAACCTTTACATCAGAATCTAAACTGTTATAAAGTTCTTTAGAAGCGTTCTTTTTACCTTTGGTTAAATTAGTTCTACTCTGTTGTATTACATATTTGGCAAAAGTATTCAGAGCCTTCTGTGTTTCTTTTAACTGCATATATTAATATCGTTTTGTATAAATACATCAAAGGTACACGCCCAACCTGCCAACTTGTTTTCAAACCTTTCGTAAAATGGTTCGCAATTCGGTGTACCATCTAACTGATATAAATCAGAATGTAAAGTACCTTTACGTAATATCATTGTCAATCTATTAAGTACTGCTAATTGAGTATTTAATACATCTTGTTCATTATCATTACCTCTAAATATATCTGCTGATGGTTCTTTACTTTCATCTACAATATCCATCGCCATAACTGTAATATTAAAAGATAGATACTGTTCTTCTGTAATTACATTGTTTACAATAATATGCGACAAGGGAAATATAGTTTGTTTAGATAAATCTATTTCTGTTATATCTCCAGTAGTTACTGTATTGACATTTACATCATTTAGTAATTGGTCTTTTATAGTTTCAGTAAGTTGGTAAAATCCTCTAATCCCTTGCATCTAAAATTTCTTTTTAATTTGTTTTGCTTCTAATTCGTTTTTCTCTTTTTCAAATGTCAAGAACATCAAACATTCGTGCATCTTTAATTTAGTGATATTTTCAAATCTTCGAATATCTTGTTTAGCGAGTGCATAAATACTTGAGTACCATCCCCATTTTTTTCCGAATTGAGCAGCGCTTGTAAGTCCTCCTTCTCCATATCCCCCAAAGAGTTCATCGTAATTTTGCACAAGTCGTTCCCTAAACGATAAAAAAAAAGTATAGAACCCAATACGGCATCTAGTGGCATAGCTTTTAAATGCTCTGTATCTCCTGCTTCATATTCTTTTATATGGTATCTATTACCCTTTCGCATCTCTACTGGTCTGTAAAGCACTCCCATAGCCTTCTCGATGTTATCCCAATCTCCTATGTAAGTATCTAAATCAATGTACTCCCCAAAACTCATCTCATCAAGGTTAGGAATAAAACCATATTCAATACCTTCTATTTTAAACGTATTTATCAATCCAGGTTTACTATCAAACATTTCTGATATAATACTTATTACCGCACTTACATCAGTAGCTTTTAAATATCTTACTTGTTCAGAATTTAAGTTGCAGAATATCTCAATCATCTTTAAAGACATTTCAACCTCTGATAAATCCTTTAATTTTATGTACTCTTGATATTGTCCAAGTGTAACCTCGTTTAAACTATTCGGTACTATTAATTCAACTTTCATATATGTATATAGTTAATTTTAAATTATTTTATTACAAGGTACAAAAAAACCCTTACATCTCTGTAAAGGTTAATCAATTAGTTGGTTGTTTGTCTTTAATTTTAATTGGAGGTTTTACCCTCCCTTTGTTTAAATGTATGCTACATCTTTTTTCTTAACTCTCCTATGTAATTCCTCGATAATTACTTGCTTGTCTTTAGCGTTTGTGTAAAGTTCCTTTTTTAGTTCTTCTTCGCTGTATAAAAAATAAAGTTTCATAATATATGGTTTTTAATTATACCGCAATATAAAACCTTTTTATTTAATACACAAGTTTATTCACAAAAAATGTTGATTATTTTTTTATTGAATGAATTGCCTTCGCTATTTTCTTTATTTCTATTAACACTTTTTTCATTATTTATTGAATAGCGTATTTACCAAAGTTAGGTTTGCTCAATACTGAATAAGTAGCGTATCTGACCGCATCAATAATATGGTCGTTTTTTGGAACTGGTTTATTTATCATCTTACCACTTCTGTCCTCTTGCCATTTGTAGTTCCTAAACTCTTGTATTGCATTAGTGCTATCTTTCTCTATATGTATTTTAAAGCGTTTTAAGAGGTCTATACCAGCGTTGATACTGTCAGCACCTTTTAAACTTGGTCTTACGTTAAAGCCCATTCTTCTTAACTCCTCAATCAATCTTGGTTCAGCACTATCAAAGTATATTGTTTCTCTTTCAATACCTATCTCTTTCCATTTCCTACTGATGTCATAGGTAGTCATATGTGTTTGGTAAATATGTTCTTTGATGTAGAGGTTGTGTTCTTTCTTGTAAACAGAAACTAAAGTAGTTGCATCATTAGTATATCCTGCATCTGCACCATAACTTATAAACTCTGCATCGTGTGGTATATGGTTCACTTCTGTATAATTGAATATAGTAGCTTTAGATATACCTTTTAAACCTAATCCATAAATCTGCCAATAGGTTTCATCTGTTTCTTTTAAACGTTCTATTTCTTCTGTAATGCTTTTATTAAGGAAGCTATTATCCAAATAAGTAGTAATATAAAAATCGGCATCTTCTCTTGGTATTACCTTGTCATAAATCCAATGATATTCATCTGATGGATTAAAGTCAAGAATTATTTTATCTTCTGTTCTGAAAATTAACTGTTGCCAATCTTCGTAATCTAATTCATTTGCTTCATTTATAAATAGTAAGTTTCTTTTTCTACCTCTTACCTTTTGTGGTTGGTCCAAAGAAATAAACTCAATAAGGTTTCCGTTTAACTTATATTCGTGATTAGATTTATTATGATTTACTTCTGAATAAGAATTATACAATTTTAGTATATCTAAAAAATCCCTCATTACAGAACTACGAACCGCAGGAAATGTCTTTCGACATATCGTAACTGTCTTACCAGTATTATCTAAACAGTATTTGAAAATAATATACAAGAGAACGTTGTATGTTTTACCACTTCTTGTTCCACCTTGCTCTATTGTAATCTTCTTATCTGATTCTAATAGATGTTCAAAAACAACATTAGTTTTTATCTTCACGCTTTATTATTTCTATTTGAAAGTTAGTAGGCATACCCTCTGCTCCAGTTATCTCTTGTCTTTCTATATAACCTCTCTTTTTACCTTTTGTCTTTAAATAGAATCTTGTACTATCTAATTTTATTTTTTCGTTTTTACTTCTCATTAAAGAATGTAACCCTTCCTCTGCAACATCAAAATTTTGGTCTTCTATATCACTTAACCTTTCTAAATCTTTTTCTGCTCTTTCTTTTACTGCTTGTCTTGAATAAGAAACGTTAAACTGTTTCTCTATTGCTCTTGCAGTTCTTGAATACAACCCTGCGTTTTCTCTTAAAATCTCCCAAAATTCTTTTTCTGATACTTTCATTTCGTTAAGTTTTGTTAAGATAAACCCTTACCACAAACCTCGCAAGTATTTAGTTTTTCGTTTTGTTTATCTTGTTTATTTATTTCTTGCTCTAACACTTCTTCTACGCTATCTTCAAATGGTACTACTGTTAAACCCCAATCACTAACTTGCTGACCATTCCAATCGTTTGCTAATATATCCCAGTCCCATTCTCCAAACCCTACATTATCTTTTACAATAAATTCTCTTTCTTGTTCTTGTGTTAATTCATCAGCAACTAATATATACACTTCTTTTAAACCTGCTTCTTTACACGCTTTTAAACGCATATTACCACCAAGTACAACCATATCGCTATTTACTACAATAGGTCTTAATTTGAGCATCTGTGGGAAATCCTTAATTGATTTTACAAGTTTCTTAAATTTGTAATCCTTTATAAATCTTGGATTGTTTTCATTAGGTCTAACCTCTTGAATATTTATTAGTTGCATATTAGTATATAGTTAATTATTAATTATTTTTTTAAAATAAAGTTGTTTGTGATAAATATGGGTTTAACCTTTTATTTGCAATATCAACATACTCTTTACTCAATTCACTTCCAATCCATCTCCTTTTGTATATATGAGAAGATTTTGCAGTTGTACCAGTACCCATAAATGGGTCATAAACTATATCATTTTCTTTACTGAAATTATTTATAAAATGGTTAGGTAACCAATCTCCAAAAGCAAAGGAATGTCCTGCGTTTTCTTTACCAGAATTAACTGGTTTTATAATTATATTTTTCATATAATCTCCATTCCTATTGTTAAAGTTGCAATAATTAAACTTTCTACTTTCTGGATTATCTTTACTAAAACAAAATATATATTCATAACCAGAACTACACATAGTTTCAACAATACTTGATGGAGGATTTTTTTTCGCCCAAATAAACACCTCTTTAATTTGTTCTTTGTACTCGTTCATTATAAAAGCTATTATACCTTTATTACCAGTAACTTCTTGTATATTGTAAAAAACGTGATATTTTGTAACTCTAATCATTTCATCAATCCAAACTTTAGTTTTTTTAAAATAATCATCTTTAGTTAAGTTGTCATTATATTTATCGTATTTTTTAGAATTAAAACCACCATTAATTCTTGATTTGCCAATATTATATGGAGGAGATGTAACTATTATATCTACAAAACCATCATCCATTCTTGACATAGTATCTAAATTACTTTCGCAATATATATTGTTTAGTTCTAAATTATTCATATGCTCCAGTTATTTTGTTTCTTATTTCTGTGTTTGCTTTAACTTCTGTAAACCCTTTTGATTTATTTTCAAAACCTAACCTTGATATTACTTTTACATCTTCAACTCTTACTGGTTCTTTAATTTTTAAATCTTCTAAATGTTTTCTATTATAAAACAAATTTCCATCATTTTTATAAACTACTTTTTTTAATTTATGTTTAGTTCCTTTGTGTATTATTATTAAATCACAAAAAACAATTTCTCCTAATTTTACTTTATCATTCATTTTAATCTAATTTTAAAAAGTCAGCAGATTCGTGTTCCATAAACCATTCTTGATTTTCTTTGTATTTATCTATTACAGCATCAATCATAACAAGTTCATCTATATCAGAGTTCTTTATTTTATCCATTAACGTTGTAATCTTTCTTAATACGTTTGTGGTCATCTCTTGATTGTTTAGGTAAACAGTATTGTAGTCGTCTTGTACATATCCCTCTAACATATTTAGAAACTTGTTACCTTGATTCTTTATGTTCTGTCTGTATTTGTTAGTTCCTTGTAAATCTTCTATTGCTTCTATTGTAAGTTGCCCAAGTAATACTACTTTTAAATAATCTAATTGTTTATCGTTTTTCATTTTATTCTGTTTCTATTACTGTTTCTGTTTCTATTATTTCTTCTACCCTATTTAAACACTTTGCAATAGTATCAAACTGCATTTCATTTCTTCTGTTTACTATTTTCTTTTGTTCTTCTGTTAAGTCATTTAAGTTATTGTAAATGGTTTCTAACTGTGGTAACAATCTTAATATTGCTTTCTTCTTTTTTAATTCCTTTACTAACTCTCCATTTTTATATTCTAAATAAGAATAAGAATCTTTAGGCAAGTTCTCTACCTTTCCAAAATGTACATACGCTAATTCTATTTGTTCTATATCTATATGGTGTAGTATATTCTTTAATGAATGCAGAACTATCGAGTGGTCACGCCCTACTGATTCTCCTATTGTAGTTAAACTACATTTAGTTAAATCCCTACACAGTTTATAATACAAGGTTCTTGCATCTACATATTCTCTTTTTCTTGTATCTTTACATATATCTAAACCGTATGTATTGTTTACGTATTCCTTTATTGATTCTATCATTTTAATCTCACTCATATTTTTCATTTTAATCTGTTCTTAATTTTAATAAATTGTAGCACTCTATGTACCTTTGTTTTGCTTTTCCTTTGTGCACTTCTTTAAATAGTTCGTACATCTTCTTTGTGTATTGGTAATGGCTATTACAATCAGCTAAATACTTTTCAGCAAACTTCTTACCCTTACCTTTAAAATAATTTACATTGTCAGCAGTATCTCCTACAATCATTTGCTCGTATAGATTATACATTGCTTGTTCTTCTGTAATGTCATACACTACCTTATGTTTGTAGTGATAGTTATACATTAAGCAAGGGAACTGTTTGTAATCTTTATCTATTGAAACTATCATTACTTCATTTCTGCCAAACTCGTTAGATAAATCATACCAGTATCTTGCAACCATATCATCTGTTTCTATACCATATCCATAAATAGAATTATGCTTGTCTTTCACGTATGCGTGTACCTCATTTAATAATGGTGGTTTCTGTTGGTTTGTTCTATTAGCTTTGTACTTCTTTGTTATTAGCTTTCTAAAGTTTCCTAACGAACCACTAAATATAAGTACCTTGTCTATCTCGTAATGTTCCTCCAGGTCATTAACAACACCCATAAGTTGCTCATCAAACTTATCAGTTGCATCAGATAGTTTCTCATAATAAGGAGAATCATCTGGTGTTAATCTTTTACGATAACAACTTGCAAAGATTAAGCTATCTGCATCTATTAGTAGTATCATAACATTGATGCTTTAAAACAATCTCTACTGCAATATTTTTCATCTAAATCTATTGTTGTACCACATTCTCGGCATTCTCCTTGCTCTTCTACGCTTTCGTAGTATCTGTCTAAATCGTAATCTAATTGGTTCATCTGTCTACTTTGTTTTTACTTCTTAATAATTCTATTTCTCTATTTAAATAATCTTGTGCCTTAATAAGGTCAAGTAGTTCATCGTGCTTCTTTCCTGCTCTTGCAATATACTTAATTATATTACCTCTGCAAAAGTTTAGTTCATAATCTCGTATAACATCTATAATATCGTAATCTTTTCCGTTCTCGTAGTGTGGTTGTGTGCCTCTCATTTGTTTATGTTTTTATATTTATTAGCCAATGAAATAAAAAATTTATCATCAGAACTTAATTTCAAATTTAATAAATCTTGTTTAGCTTCTTTTCTTTTTTTGCTTATTGGTAGCTTGTCAATCAACTGCTGAATCTTCTGTATTAATAATCTTCTATACATAACTATATAACTTTTACTTGTCCGTTAATATAATGCTCACATACAACTCCAGTTGATAATGTTACAACCTTGTAAGGTTTTAGGTTCTTGTTTTCTTTTCGTTCTTTGATAATTCTTTTAATTGTTTCCATTTGTCTTTGATTTTAAATAAATTTTTGTTCCTTTAATACTTCTTCGATAGCATTTATAAGGTCA
>Ga0255039_10000100_pt1 | contig 28317 bp, 19 predicted proteins | sample BC1_12_1_MG_FD_181713 | JGI IMG/M metagenome (GOLD analysis project Ga0255039, IMG submission 181713) | Seawater microbial communities from Strait of Georgia, British Columbia, Canada - BC1_12_1 | ecosystem: Environmental > Aquatic > Marine > Strait | place: Canada: British Columbia | collected... | reverse complement strand
GGCATCGCAACTTGGTAGTGAGAGGGCTGGCTGTCTTTTTGCCCTTTCGTGGAAAGGACCAACGTTCGATAAAGTGGTTGCCATTCTAGCGGATTCGCGGCGAGGCCACAAGCCTGCAATGGAACAAAGGTACCTGGTATCGTTTTAAAGCTCTGAATGAAAAAGAATAGTTAGAACAATATTGAAGTACTAATATCGAAACCAACGCTCCGCCATGTCGAACGCCCAAAATGGGAAGCATAGCTTATAAAAGATACCAGGTACTTTAAATTTTTTTTGCATCATTTGTAAATAGCGGCGCAAAAGTATGGCGCCAAACGTGACAATTTACAGTGGGTAAGGGTGAAATGATATTGGTCCTATACCATTGTGCCAGAAAAACAATATTGTGCAATGGTTCCCATTTCAAGCCCTTATACCGCATATTTGCTGAATTATCATTGGTTAGGCTGTTTTAATGCAATTAACTGTCATAATTGGCCGAAAATATTGATTAGTGATGCTATAGATTTCACCCATTTAGAATGGTATAAAAACATGATGCTGTATGTGGGAACCCAAATATAACAATTAGGACTAACTAATGGAATTATCTAAATTGATATACAATATCCGAGCGGCAAGACAGTTGCTTATTATCTTGACTGTAGTCTTCGTTTGTGAAGCGATTGTCATGGCACTTCTCCATGTTTTTAAAGTTGAGGCTTCAATCGCTACTATTGCTAATCCAATTCTATTGACATGCTTTGTTGTGCCACTCCTTTATTTTCGAATTGTAAAGTCGTACGAGCATTTATTACGAACCAACGCGCTTCATTCACATGAATTGCGAATAAGCAATAAACAGTACAACGCTTTTATCGAGTCATCCAAAGATTCAATTATGACATTAACCGTTGATAAAGGTTTCCTGTATGCCAATCGTTCGACGTTGGAGATTTTTGGATGCAAGGAGATCAACCAATGTCTTTCAAAAACAGTGATAGATTTTTCTCCGAAATATCAGCCCGATACCGTTTCTTCAAAAATTAAGGCAGAGGAGATGATGGCAATCGCAATGAAAGAAGGGTCACACTTCTACGAATGGACATATAAACGAATAGATGGCACGGTATTCCTTGGGAATGTTCTATTAACAAAGATGACACTAGATGGGGAAACGGTCTTTCAGGCAACCATACATGATATCACTAAACAGAAGCAGGTGGACAAATACTTGTTGGACGGTGAAAGAAAAACGCGTGCCTATCTTGAAGATTTCCCTGTTTGCACTAAGATAGTGGATCTTAATTTAAATTTGCAATATATGAGTACTGCCGGCATACAAAGCCTTGGCATTGACGATGTGACCCAATACTATGATAGACCATATCCATTCGATTTTTTCCCACCGTCTACCAAAAGTCTGATGATTGAGAATTTAGCAAAAGTTAGAGAAACAGGTGAAGTCATTACAATGGAAGCGCCCGTGTTTGATGTAAAAGGAAATGAGTTGTGGTTTCACTCAACGATCGTCGCCGTGAATGATGAAGCAGGACAGTTAGATTACTTCATCGTCGTATCAATGGAGATAACCGCGCGTATTCAGGCAGAGCAGAAACTACAGAAAACAGTTTACGAAGTTGAAGATGTCAACAAAGAACTTAAAAAATCAATTGCGCATGCACATCAACTTACACAAGAAGCCACCAAAGCCAACCTTACCAAAAGTAAATTTCTTGCCAACATGAGCCATGAAATTAGAACACCAATTAATGGGATACTCGGTTTTGCCGAATTGCTCGAAGATACCTCTCTTAACGAAGAGCAAAAAGGGTATTTAAATATCATTAATAATAGTAGTGATTCACTACTGATTTTGATTAATGATATTTTAGATCTAACAAAAATAGAATCTGGCAAATTATCTTTTGAGTCAATCGATTTCAATATGGAAAAAGTTGTCTCAGAAGCATGTAGTACTATTTCGTGTAAATTACAAAAAGGGGTAAAACTAAACGTTGATTTCTCTAATACCAAAGAAATAAATGTCATAGGAGACCCTCACCGGCTTAAGCAAGTGTTAATCAATTTATTAGGCAATGCCGCAAAATTTACTGAAAAAGGGAGTATTAATCTTTCAACGACGATAACCAACAGTGACGAGAATAATGTACATATCATTTTCTCCATTATAGATACAGGTATAGGCATTGTAAAAGAAAGTCTCGATACGATCTTTACAGATTTTTCTCAGGGGGACAGTACCGTCACACGAAAATATGGCGGCACAGGCCTTGGTTTAACAATTTCTAAGCATATTATTGAAATGTTAGGTGGTAAAATTAAAGTAATAAGCAAAGTTGGTGAGGGCAGCAAATTTTACTTTAATATTATAATCCCGCGATCTACGCTTAAACAGCTCACTGATGTTGATCAAATCAGTGAAAACAAAGCGAAACAACCTACAAAGTCGACAAGTTTACACATCTTGGTCGGTGAAGATAATAAGGTGAATCAAAAACTAATTTCAAAAATATTAACCAAACAAGGTCATACAGTAACAATTGCTGAAGATGGTCAAGCAGTAGTTGATGTGGTCTTAAGAGAGGCATCTTGTGATATGATATTTATGGATATGCAAATGCCGGTAATGGATGGGGTGAGTGCGACAAAAGAAATACGTAAAGCTGGCTATAACAATATTCCCATTATAGCATTAACGGCAAATGCTTTTCTTACCGATCAAGAAAAATGTATATCCTCAGGGATGGATGACTATTTAAGTAAACCGATAAGGGGCAACGAAATAAAAGCGATGGTTGCCAAATGGAAAGAAACAAAAGGGTCAAGCGTCTTTTAGATTGAAAACAAAGAGGCCTAACCCTTTTGTTTTCTAGCTGATTGCAACGTGGACGCAAAAATGGTAAACTACGCCAGGACAATCACTTAGTGACGACTGTGGCATTGTTTCCAATGCGTATAATACTTTATCTAAAGAACAAATTTATTATGCCCAAATACGTTAGTAAGCCGATAGAACCAGTTTGTCATCGCAAGAAATGCATTCATGCGCTTTTTGAAATTCAGGCTCAATGGAGACCTAACGATACTGCGTTGATCTTTCGGCACCAAAGTGTGACATATGAAGCACTTAACGCCAAGGCCAACCAACTTGCTCATTTCCTGCTCGGCCACGGTGTCAAACCAGATACCCTTGTTGGTATCTGTATGGACCGTTCACCGGAGATGATGATTGCATTACTCGGTATTCTCAAAGCAGGTGGCGCATATGTACCCCTAGATCCAGCGTATCCAAAAGATCGACTCAACTTTATGGTCGAAGATACTCAGGCGCCCCTAATACTGGTCCAGCATCACTTGAAGAAGCATTTTCCACTTTCTGTAAATGTCATCATATATGAGGAGATGATCGAAAACCTCCAGAATTTCCCTTCGGATAATCCGAAAGTGCCCGCCAACCCAGACCAATTGGCTTATGTCATCTACACATCAGGATCGACCGGAAAACCAAAAGGAGTAGCGATACCGCATCGAGGTGTTACGCGCCTGATCTTTGAAAACGATTACGCACCCTTTGGATCAGACCAGGTCTACCTGCAACTTGCACCTATCACCTTTGATGCTTCGACGTTCGAGATATGGGGGGCGTTACTACACGGCGCCTCCTGTGTACTATACCCTGATCAAATACCAGAATTTGGAACGCTTAGTAGCGTTATTAACAGACATGGTATTACCTGCCTGTGGCTTACCGCCGCTTTGTTTAACTTGATAATTGACGAAAGACCGGAGACACTCGCCAATGTGCCAACGATTTTGACCGGAGGGGAGGCGCTCTCGGTAGCGCATATTAAGAAAGCCCAAACGTTGTTACCAAAATCGCAGCTGGTTAACGGATATGGACCAACCGAAAGCACGACCTTTACTTGTTGTTATCAAATTCCAGATATTAAAAACCTTTCCCTTGCTTCGATTCCAATTGGCCAACCTATTGGAAATACCGAAGTGTATATCTTGGATGAAAACCTTTGCCCTGTTGCAGCGAGCGAAGCGGGAGAACTGTATGTCGGAGGAGACGGTCTTGCTCGCGGTTACTTGAACCGTCCGGAATTGACAAAAAAATGCTTTATAAAAAATCCTTTTAGTGAAGATCCCGCATCTCGATTGTATAAGACCGGCGATGTATGCCGCCATCTTCCCGATGGTAATATCGAATACATTAACAGGATAGATTTCCAAGTCAAGATTCGGGGCTTTCGGATTGAACTAGGTGAAATTGAGGCGGCGCTTAATGATCACACCGATGTATTGCAGAGTATGGTTCTGGTTCGCGAAGACGCGCCTGGCTTGAAGTATCTATCTGGTTATGTCGTTTCTCGGCGAGATGGCACGTTCGACTCGGATGGCATCCTATCATTCTTAAGCAAAAAACTCCCGGCATATATGATCCCTTCAGCGATAGTCCCACTTGATCACTTACCCCTTACCCCAAACGGTAAACTTGATCGCAAATCCGTGCCTGACCTACACGCTTTGGGATCGTCCTCGCCGATGTTCATATCACCTCAAACCGAGACAGAGAGGAAACTGGCTGGCATTTGGTCTGAATTATTAAATGTCGAAAAAATAAACGTTCTGGATAACTTTTTTGCCCTTGGTGGGAATTCTCTTTTAATCATCAGATGCGCATTTCAAATTCATGAACGACTTGGTGCCCAGATTCCCCTTGAACTGTTATTTAGCAAACCGATCTTGAAAGATTTGGCGTTCGATATAGATCGCGCTTTAACAACTGAACAACAAGTGATGCCAACACTGTCTCGCAACACCGATTTACCGCCTTCCTTTTCACAGAGACGATTGTGGTTTTTGAACGAGTATTATCCCGACTCTCCTTTATACAATGTTCCTTTTAGCATGAACATAATAGGGCACCTCGACATTGAGGCGTTACAAAAAAGCGTCAGTTGCATTGTGAACCGTCACGAAGGATTAAAGACAACATTTGTATATGAGCATGACAAATTACTACAGATTATTAATCAATCAAAAAATATCGAACTAAATAAAATCCAAATAAAAGGTAATGCCACTTGCAACAAGGAAACATTGGATAACCTTATTATTAAAAGCGCAAGCACTCCGTTTAATATGAAAAAGGGACCGCTCTATCGGTTTGACTTATTCATATCGAATACATCGCATCACACATTACTTGTAAATATGCATCACAGTATTACCGACGGGTGGTCCACCGGTATTTTTTTCAAAGAAATGGCAGCGGCATACAACCAATATCATCGTCACCAAACGCCTTGTTTTGCGCCATTAAAATTGCAGTACGCCGACTATGCGAATTGGCAACAGACGCAGCTAGAACATATTCTAGATAAAGATTATGCATACTGGAAAAATAAAATAAACCAAGAAGGTCAACCGCTCAACCTACCGTATGATTTTCCACTGAAAAATAATTTGGCATATGATGGTGCATGGGAAACAATGCGTGTGGAATCAGATTTAAGTGAATCATTAGCCAAGGCGTGCACTAAGAAAAAATGCACCGCCTATATGCTTTTACTCACTGTGTTAAAAATTCAGCTCCAGCGAATTACACTTCAAAATGACATCTCAATTGGATCACCTATCGCTAACAGAAAACATCAAAACTTTTCTGGTGTTATCGGTTTCTTCGTGAACACAATCATATTACGCAGTCGTCTATCAGAAGATTTTACATTTAATCAATGCCTTGATCTGATTAAAAAAGAATGCATTGATGCCCAGGCACATCAAGATGTCCCATTTGATCTGTTGGTGGAGAAACTGAACCCCGAAAGAAGAACAGGACGGAACCCCTTCTTTAACGTAATGTTCAGCTTGCAGGACAACACCCAATGGCAAGTAAATCTGGTCGATCTAAAAACAACAATCAATGAAATATCTACAGACACTTCAAAATTTGATTTACTCTTTTTTGCAGAAGAACATGATTCCGGTCTCTCTCTCCGTGCGGAATATAATACTGATTTGTTTAAGCAAACCACCATTCAAAAAATATTAAGAGATTATAAAGGTATACTCAAGCAGGTCATTGATAATCCGAATACCAAAATCTCCGCAATTTCCATCTCAGATTTTGCGCGTTCACACTTGAATCCAAACAAAAACAACGAGAGTCAACGCGCGCTAAAATCATCTGCTGAAAACAGTAAAACCGAAGTTGGTCGTTCTCTTCCAACAGAAACAGAAAAATCGTTGATTGACATCTGGTCTGAATTACTGCACCTAGACAACGTTGATTTGACAGACAATTTCTTTTCTTTGGGCGGAAATTCGCTTTTGGCCATGCGCATGACTTATCAAATTGAGAAAAAAATGGATTGCCACTTGCCCCTTTCAGTGCTCTTTGAATCACCCACAATTCATGAATTGGCAAAACAAATAGAGACACAGCAGCACGATTTAATAACGAAAAATATCGTAACCATCAAGAAAGGGGGCGGAAAGTATCCAGTATTCTATCTTCCAGGAGGTGGCGGTCATGTCTTGTCCTTTTATCATTTAACTGCAGAGATGAAACTGGATTGTCCTGAGTATGGCTTAAATCTACCAGGGCTCGACAAGATTACCCCTGTGTGTACCAGTATCGAGGATATGGCCGATTTCTTTCTGGATATTATAAAGACGGTACAACCACACGGCCCATACTTTCTTTGCGGATACTCCATTGGGGGGCGCGTTGCATATGAAATGGCTTGCCGACTTCAAGACCAAGGGCAAGAGATCGGTTTTCTTGGTTTGATCGGGGCCACTGCGCCAGGATATCCGCGAAACTCATCAAAAAAATGGAAACGTATATATTACAGAATACAAGACTTCCTCTCTCTTTCCATGAAACTTAAAATTGAATACGTTCGCATTCGACAAAAATTAAAAAAAATTCGGAAGCAGAAGAAGATTGCTAAACAGAAAGGCATGCACGAAAATAAACGCTTGATGTTTTCAGAAAAGGTTATGCAGGCGTCCCTTCAAGCTTATTATGGATATAAAACCAATCATCTGTTTAAGGGCCCGGCAGTATTGATCAAAGAACAGAAAGGGTGGGATCTCTTATACGCTAATTATGACGACCCTCTGTACGGATGGGGTAAATATATTGAAGGAGAAATCCAAGTCCATTCCATTGCGTGCGAGCATCTTGAATTATTTAACCAACCTCACGTGCGTCAACTTGGAAAAATATTGGAACATGAAATCAGCAAGTCATTTCAGAATAAGGCGTCACACAATTAATATGCCTACTTTACATGCATATCAAAAATTTTTAGTGGCAAACTGTCCTGAAGTTTATGTTGCTGATATCACCGAGCTTATCTGTTTTTACAAAACGTATGAAACGTTCCTGTCGGTAGATGAAAAGGAAAGCGCGTTCTCTTTAAAGAAACAAAGCGATACATTTGCTTACATCATACGTCATGGGCTGTTACACTTCATTTTGAGCGAGCGCCTTGCGATTGAACCAGAATCTGTCTTCATTCAACATAGACAAGACGGCAAACCATCGCTGGATCCAGATAGGCATCCTGAAAACATCACCTTTTCAATGTCGTCGTCCAAAAACAAAGTTGCTATTGCCATAGGCGAAAAAATCGCTATTGGCATCGATATCCAATTCAAAGAACCCATAGCCGACTATCAGGGCATTGCGCACCGTTTTTTTTCTTCTGAAGAATATGCATATATACAACATCTCCCTAAAAATGAAATCGCTACAGCATTTTATGATTGCTGGGTATGTAAAGAAGCTTTTATTAAAGCCGCCGGGATTGTCCCGCTCGAATCATTTGCGGTCTCCTTCTGGAAGGAACAGCCAGAACTGATAGCGTCATCCACTCCCGCTCATTTGAAATGTAAATGGTTTTTTCAACGATTTGCCGGGGGTAAAGATTATGCCGCCATGCTAGTAAAGGGCGTGTGCATATAAACCATCTTATTTTGCATTTCGAAATAACGTTGTCTTGGTCCTTGTCAGCAGATCGTTCAGCCACCCCTTTGTTGCTAGCAACCATGGCATTGGATCTCGCCAGCTCCAAAGGTCAAATTGTATCCTTCTTATAAACAACACTTTTAACATTTCTCGAAACACCGGCACCTCACTTCTGTACTTATTCCAAAGGGATATGTACGATCTGATATTAATATAACAAGCATCCCTTTGGGCGTTTGGACGATGATCGGTGTGGCTTCGGATCATATCTGAATAGGCGAGCCACGGTAAATCTATCCCCGCCTTCATTGCCAACATATGGAATCCCTCAGGGCGAACGCTCATCTCGATGAAATAGCGCGTTTGCCCGTTTCGTTTGTATTCGATACCGCCGAGCCCACGATAGTCTATATGCTTTAACAACATGTTACTCATCTCAGTAACATGTGATAATACCGTTGCCCTGCCTGACGCCATGTTTCCTACACTTGGCGGTATTTGGCGAAGCTTTTGTCCCGTACACCCATGAATAGTGTGGCCATCGCGGGTGCGATAAAACATATATACCTCAAAGGTGTCGTCATCTCCAGGGATGTACGCTTGCACCAAGAGCGTAGCGCCGTTTTCAATCAGCTGGCCGCCTACGTCGAATAACTGCGCTTGAGTGTCACATCGTTCGGCCTTGAAATTCCGCTTTCCCCTTTCACGCCACCAGAGCGGTTTCACTATTACGGGAAATCCACATTTATGCACCACGCTTTCAAGTTCAGCTAGAGAGGTGGCAGAAAACGTTTCTGGAACGGTTAGACCCGAGCCCTTAACCAGGAGATGTGCTTTTTTTTTGTCCAACATGCCTAAGACAACATCATTTGACGCCATGCAGACATCAAATTTTTCGGAGAATCGCGCTCTGCATTGGGCCACATAAGTACAGAGCTTGTCATTGATCGGAATCAGTACCGGTTTTACGGGAAAGTGCTGTTTCTTCAGCCACATAAGGGCATTCTCGCAAACCTCATTTGCATTTGAAGTGGCAGAAATCGTGTGGACTGCTTTACAATAACGAGACTTGCCGAGTATCGAAGCGGATTTGGCATCCCAAGGTACGATTAACAGATAAACAGGAATCCCTCTGCGGCCAATTGAGCGGATCATTCCTACAGATTGGCCGATGGCGCCTTCTGTCAAGATTACACAGGGCGTTATGACTTTGGACCTTTGCAGTACCATAGAACTACTTCCTTCAAACAAGATGGTAAGATTGAATGGTAAATATTAGGAATTGCACAGGTTTTTGTCAAGATGGCTATACATAACAATTTCAATTTGAGTGGGTACTCAATATACTTTTTTGAACCACTGATTATATGAATACCCGCTGCGCAGATGAACCCAACATTTAACGGCCGCGGCCGCGTGTACTTCTAGCGCGCTGGGCATTGCGCGTGCGTCGATTCCCGGTGTCTCTGAAATTTTGTTCTCTGTTCAGTTGACTCACGGTATCTTGTCTTGATCGATCGTAAGATTGTCGCTGCCCTCGATCATTTTGAGTCGCCTTTTGACTATTTACTCGATCATTGGTTGAGACCGCCTGGTCATTTAGATTGGTATTTCGTTGATTACTAAAATCATTTTTTGATTGATCACGATTTTGGGTTGTTTGGATATTGTTTCGTTCAAAGTCTTCCCATGACCCATTGCTATTTTTTTGCCACTGGCCATCGTTATCTTTTTTATAAATGTTACCATTATTACCGACATAAAGATTCCCGTCTTCATCTCTACCGATGCCACCTCTGTTACCAGTTTGTTTATTTTTTCCAGATATAAAGGCGCCCCCTTCGGAATTTTGGCCACCCACTACTCTTCCTTTATAATTAGACTTATGCCCTGTACGCGCCCAATCGTTGCCATCGGCTACGACCGACCTTCCCCATGAACCATACGGCGTAGTAGCACCTGCTTTGGCAGCATAACGATCTGTGTATGGATTATATGCTTGTGCGGCATAAGCGCCGCCGCTTGGGCCGTATCGGTAAGCGCCTCTTGCATAGGTGCCTGTTGAGGCATTGTACGATGCTGCCCGACCTGCACCGCCATAAGGGCCATATACTGAAGCGCTACGATAATAACTCCCGTGGTGATAGTCGTAATGCGCGCCGCAACCGTAAGCATAATAATGCGGATGGTAGTGATGATGGTAATGATCATCATCAGATGCAATGATGTACCCAAGCCCGAACATTAAAACGCCTGTAGCAGCGACATATGAACCCGTATATCCAGAGGTATAACCTACATAAACAACATCTGGTGAACTATCATAAATATAGACATAGGTTACATTATGCATTGGATGGGTAGAAGGTATAGTGTAAATATCATCAGGTACCTTTGTGCAAACTGTCCATGGTCCGGTAGCGGCATAAGCATCAAACCAAATACCTTGGTGACAACAATAATATTTATGGTTTACCAAAAAAACTGAACTTGGGGTATTCACTGCATATACAACCTTAGTGTTTTCGATTTCTACAAATTTGGGGTCCCCTTCGTAGGTCACTTCAACAGTCGCTGTCTTTCGATTGACTTCTACTTTTTGCGGAATGGATGCTTGTAAAATAGCTGCCTTCGCTTCAGGGGACCCTGGTACTGATGAAAGAACAAATTCTTTGGGGTGGTCCTGAGGAATCTTTAAAAAATCTTTCGGAAGATCAGAAGAGGCTGCTTGCCAGGTCGCATTGGCTAGTGTATCGCTTTTGAACCATCTCCCTGATGTAAGGAAATAATAATGTTTATCACCTATATGATAAAAGAGGATGCTTTCGGTGTTTTTGATGTAAAATAGATCTGTTTGCGCAATCATCACCATCTCTACGGGACCATCGGTCACGATAAGCTCTGCAGGTGTTATTGAAACAAATATGTTTGGGGTTATAGGTCCCTTTATGCCTGGGATATGTTCGTTTACATTTTTCCAGTTGTCATCTTTTGGCAGTTGGTCAAATGATTTAGGTAACGACACCGTCATTTCCCATGTATTGCTTGTTGGCGTTAAACTTTTAAACCATGTGTCACCATGTAATAAAAAATAAACTTTTGTATTACTATCAAGAAGGATGTCCCAGTTGGTATTGGTTGCAAAAAATATATCGGTCCCTTCTATCGGTTTAAATGTAGGCTCACCAATAAACATAACCAAAATAGCTGGTTTATAACTGTAGTAAATAGGCGGTGGTTCCAGGTTTACTTTGATCTCTTTGGTTTGTAAATCTGAATATTCAAGTGCCGCAATGATGCGATCAAGTGCCATGGGGATATTGGTTTTTGGTGTGATCGTGCTATGGATCAATGCAGCATTGCTTTTGGCATCGTTTTCAGGAACATCTGGAAACTGTATATCGATGATTTTGATATCTTTAAATAAGACGATACGTGTGTCGGTATTGGTTGTGGTATTGGCCTGTAAATAGATTGCACCATAAAATATTTTATCTGCCTTTATACGCGTGACCTTGACGGCAGAAGTCGCCTTCATTACTGTGTATGTATCCCATGATTCAATTTGAGGCTGGTACACGATAATTTCAGTATCTTCTGCGGTATAAAGACGCGGCCACCCTTCGGTACCGTCTTGCGCAAAAGCAGATTGTGCTAGGGTGGTAAGCAATAATAAAAACACCGTTGCCCTGAATGTTTTAAATATTCTTTTTGAAAAATGCATAGATCACTCCAAAGCGTAAATGAAAGAATAGCCATTTATAACATTAAATGAATCATTACGTAAAGTATACCAAATGATTTTACAAAATGCAGGTATTTATAACCAGAAATATAAGTATTTACATTGACAAAAGTAACGCGCAATATATATACTTTATCGTAACATTTTAGGATCTAAATATAATTGGCTGTATTGCCTTTATAACACTTGGACAAAATTAGCAATATGGTGGCACAATTTTCTATGTTATATAAGTTGCTTATTTTTATTGACAAAGACATACCGCGAACGTATAAGGTATAGAGCTACGCAGGGTTATTGTTGATTTCGCCCTAATTTTGCGCTGAAAATTTAATTTGTCGTTCTGTCTAATTAAAAGGAAATACTATTATCAAAGAACCTTTATTCCATTTCCTACTCATTGGTATATGCCTTTTTGTGATATATGCGTGGCGAAATCCAAGCGTTGAAAATGTTTTACAGACAAATAAAATTGAAGTGCCATACGCTGCCATCGATCGATTGACTTACAATTGGTCAAAAATGCGCAATCGCCCACCGACCAAAGCTGAAATCGCTGGCTTAATTGATGAATATATAAAAGAGGAAGTTTATTACCGGGAAGCACTTGCACTCGGTCTTGATCAAAATGACAAGATATTACGGCGTAGATTAATGCAGAAGATGGAATTCCTTTCAAATGATCTTGCGGCATTAAATGTACCAGATGAATCAACGTTAAATACATATTTTCTCGATAATCAAGACAAATACAAATTACCCGCTGAAGTTTCTTTTACCCACATTTTTTTTAGTAGAGAGAAACGGGGTGAGACCGTTGCAAATGATGCAAAAGATATTTTGTCCCAACTTGGTGACAAAAGCGACGTTGAACATGGTGATCGCTTTGTAATGGGGTATGATTTTACAGCACAATCGCCCTATAAAGTCGAAGGCGTATTTGGAAAAGCGTTTGCAACGGCGCTTTTTAAAACAACACTAAACAGATGGCATGGACCAATACCATCTAGCTATGGCCTTCATCTCGTTTGGATCACTAAACGACGTGATACACAATTACCCGAGCTTAGTGCTGTGATTGATCAGCTCCGGACAGATTTTATGTTTGAGCAACAACAGAAAATAAATAAAGATGTATATGAAAATTTAAAGAATCGATATGAAATTGTGTTTGAAGAAAAACCGAAACAGTCCGATTCGGCAAAGACAAATTTATCTGGCAGCACTTCTTTATGAAACTGATGTTTAATATATGGGCGACATCGATATTACTGCTCACATCATTTGATGTGACAGTAACTGCACATAGGCTGGAACCTGCATATTTAGAGATCAACGAACAGAATGGGGGTAAATATGCTGTTTTGTGGAAGCGACCTTTTGTAGGTAGTAAGCCAATGGCAATTTATCCACAGCTACCTGTAAACAGTCATAATATTACTGAGCCTGTGATACAGTTTACCCCTAATGCAACCGTTGAACGATGGTTAGTTGATTTTGGCGAAGAAGGCATTGTTGACAAAACCATTACCATCGATGGCCTTTCGAAAACAGAGACAGATACCCTTTTACGCATCCAACTCACCAACGGCACAGTACATACAACGGTACTACGGCCTACCGCTGCATCATATCATGTGCCAGAAGCTGTCTCAAAACTTAATGTCTCGGGTGCTTACCTCCGCTTTGGTATTGAACACATACTTGCAGGGTTTGACCACCTTTTGTTTGTACTTGGCTTATTGTTGATCGTGCAGAGCACCGCGCTTTTAATAAAGACCATTACCGCCTTTACCGTTGCACATAGTATTACACTCGGGTTAGCTGCCCTTGGCTTTGTCCATGTACCGCAATCTCCCGTCGAAGCAGTTATTGCCCTCAGTATTGTGTTTTTAGCCACAGAACTAGTTAAACAACATCGAGGCGAAATGGGGCTTACGACAAAGGCGCCATGGCTCGTTGCGATATGCTTTGGCTTGTTACACGGGTTTGGTTTTGCTGGCGCACTTACCGAGGTTGGTTTGCCCCAAACAGAAATGCCACTGGCGCTTTTGTTTTTTAATATTGGGGTAGAGGTTGGACAGCTCATTTTTGTAGCAGGTGTCCTTTGTCTATTGGCTGTCATCAAAAAGCTAGATATTCAATACCCTTTATGGGTGGCGTATGTACCACCTTATACTATTGGATCGGTAGCAGCATTTTGGTTTATACAACGTACGGCATTATTTTAGTGATGCATTAAAATTCACTTTTTAGAAAGGAATGAAAAAATGAGTAAAGTTAATCATAAGTACAAAGAGAGGCCATTAAAATCGTATTTGGTTTTAATGATTGCAGCACTACTAACCTTACCAAGCCAAAGCTTCGCTTCAGATATCGGGGCACCTAATATTGGAGTCATTGAGGGGTTATATCCCGGAAAAGCATATTCGCCGTATGCACAACGGTCGTTTCCCAGTAAGGTGTATTGGGGCGATACCCATTTACACACCGGGCTGTCACTTGATGCCGGGTTGTTTGGCTGCACCTTGGGCCACGAAGAAGCATATCGCCTAGCACGTGGTGAAGAAATAAAGGCATCAACAGGATTACCAGTAAAATTAAGTAGGCCGTTAGACTGGCTGGTGATCACCGACCATTCTGATATGATGGGCATCGCCAGTGACATCCAACGGGGGGCCCCCAATATTCTCGCAGACCCAAAGGGACGGGAATGGAGTGCCGCTTTTCAAAAAGGTGGTAAAGCTGCAGGTGAAGCTGCTTTCGACTTGATTACCCACTTTGCGCAAATGAAACTGCCAGAGAAGCTTGTAAAAGACTACTCACCAGGATCATCGGTATTCAATAAACTTTGGGACGACATCACCAAGACTGCTGATGAATTTAATGATCCGGGACAATTCACCGCCTTAATCGGGTTTGAATGGACCTCTGTTCCCAAAGGATTCAATTTACACCGTAATGTCGTCCTGCGAGATGGTGGCAACCGTGCGCGACAAGTGGTACCGTTGACCACACAACCACCTTTAGGCACTACAGATCCGCTAGATCTATATCAATGGCTAGAAGATTACGAAGCAATTACCCGCGGCCAAGCCATGGCCATTGCCCACAACGGTAACCTCTCCAATGGGTGGATGTTCCCGACAGTAGAAACCTTTGCCGGGGGTAAAGTAGATAAAAATTACGTAGAACTCCGTGCCAAATGGGAACCACTCTACGAAGTGACACAAATAAAAGGTGACGGTGAAACACATCCGTTTCTTTCTAAAGACGATGATTTTGCCGATTACGAAACGCTTGATAAAGGGAACCTTGACTTGACACAAGTGAAGGATTCTGAAATGTTAAAACGAGAATATGCCCGCGAGGCATTAAAGGTCGGTTTTGTCCTCGAAAAGAAATTGGGCACGAATCCATACAAATTTGGGATGATCGGTGCAACAGATTCTCATACCGGGCTAGCGACTGCTGAAGAAGATAACTTTTTTGGCAAATCTACCAGCGTTGAACCTTCAGCGGGCAGGGTAGATCATCCTTTTATCAAATCAAAACTCGGTGCCATCGAAGGGTATGAATTGGCTGCAGCTGGCTACCAAGGGGTGTGGGCGACAGAGAATACCCGTGAAGGCATTTTTGATGCGATGGAAAGAAAAGAAACATACGCCACTACCGGGCCACGTATTCCAGTCCGCTTTTTTGGTGGGTGGGATTTTAAAGAGAGTGATCTACGTAGCCGTGCACCAGCATTTATTGGTTATTCGAAAGGTGTCCCTATGGGCAGCGACCTATTAGCAAATGATAGTGGCAAAGCGCCGACCTTTATGGTTTATGCGCTCCGTGATCCTATTGGCGCAAACCTAGATCGTATCCAAATCGTTAAAGGGTGGATGGATAAAAACGGAAAGACACACGAAAAAGTTTACAACGTGGCATGGTCAAATAATCGTGAAGGGAATGCACCTGATAGGGCGCTAACCAAAGATGGTAAATTGCCACCGATAGGCAATACCGTTGATCTAGATGCCGCAACATGGCTCAATACCATTGGTGCCTCTGAACTCGCCAAAGTATGGAAAGACCCCGACTTTGACCCGAAACAACAAGCATTTTATTATGCCCGGGTACTTGAGATCCCGACACCACGATGGATCGTTTACGATAAAGTGCGTCTCGGTGCCAAAATTCCGAAAGCCGCGAAATTGATTCATCAAGAGCGTGCGTATACGTCACCGATTTGGTATACGCCAAAATAAGAATTATTGATTAACCGCCTCCAATTATGATCATCCCGCACGGCAACAGATGTGGGATGATCATATTAAATTACCATTTGACGCGCATGACACTGTTGCAATAAATAAATTTTAACGATTAATTTAATTTAAGGTCTCGGCAAAGAAAGAATTTATGACGTGGTGGTTCTGGGATTCAAGTAAAAATAATTTTCCATCCGTACACTCGCAGAGGGCTTTCTGTGGTTAATGTTTTTAAAAGTCATTTCCCGATGCATATCGGGATTAAAACAAATTCCCATCAATTGACTAAAAAAACATTAGAGAATCCCATTGCACCATCGAAATTTAAAACAACGATGAACTACAGATGACATGAATCCCCGCAATTCACGGATGAACCTAATTTTTTGGATTACATTTACTAAAATAGTTAAAAACTGTTTCGGTACCCCATCCCTCTTCGTGGCTTAGCGTACGCCGCGTGAAAGTATTGAGCAAAGCCAATCGCTTGAATATAATACGACACGGAGATGTGTATTTGGGGGTGTTAAGTATTACAAACGACATTGACTATTCTGCAGGGACACATCTTTGCTTTGCCCAATCGCGTAAAGCATCCACTTTTTCTTTCATCGTTACTGAGAGTGGGGGTGATGTTTCGACCACCTCGAGGATATGACTTGTCTCTAATAACATATCATTATGATATGCAATATGCATCGCCGATACAATCGCTTGTTCTATTTCAGCACCACTAAAACCTTCGGAAGCAGTTGCCAATGCGTCTATATCAAATGCTTTGGCATCACGTTTTCTTTTGGTCAAATGAATATTAAATATTTCTTTGCGCGTTTCAAACAGCGGTAAATCAACAAAGAAAATCTCATCGAATCGCCCTTTCCTTAACAATTCTGGTGGTAGCGCCTCAATATCATTGGCTGTTGCGACTAAAAACACAGGCTTGGTATGTTCTTGCATCCAAGTGAGCAACGTACCAAACATGCGTTGGGACAAACCGCCATCAGAATTACGAGATGCCGCTGAGGCAAACGCCTTTTCGATTTCATCTATCCATAATATATTGGGGGACATCATTTCAGCTTGCATAAGAGATTCTCGTAATCTTTTTTCAGATTCACCAATATATCTATCATATAATGCACCAGTATCCATACGCAATAACGGGCGCTGCCAAGCTGTCGCTATTGCTTTGGCACATAAGCTTTTTCCTGCACCTTGTACACCCAACATCAAAACACCGCGAGGTGAATCTAGACCATATTCTTGCGCATCTTTGTCTAAAGTGTTTTGCCTAAACTTAAGCCATTGCTTTAATTTTCCTAACCCACCAATAGCATCAAGCGATGTTGGCGATTCAATGTACTCTAGTAAGCCATCACCTTGAAGCAATTGCCTTTTTAACGCCATCACAGAATTCATATCATCTTGATTAAACTTATGGTTTTCGGTAGCGCAATCAACAATAATTTGTTCAGCTTGTTTTCGTGTTAGACCTAAAAGGTTACGAATGATCACTTTTAGTTGGCCACGTGTCACACCCATTTCAATAGGACTCTTTTTATTTAATGCGCGTAACGTGTTAAGCACGATGCTTTCTAGTTCTTCTTCATCTGGCAAAGAAACATAGAAGTGGCTAGTATAACTTTCGATAGGTTTAGGCAAATTCGACTTATAGTCTACCATCACTAAGGTAGAACCCATCCGTTCAAATCGATATAATAAATCACGCATGACGCGCAATGTACGCTGATCATCCAAATGACCTGCTAAGTCAAGCATTAAAACAATACGCGGGCCGTGTTGATGGGCAAGGTGTAACATCGCAGCCGCAGGGTGATCTGTGTTAGGCACTACACCATCATCTGAAATAATACCATTGCGTAATCCTTCGGTAATCGTCCAAATAAAAAGATCTTTTTTTAAGGCGACAGCACAATTGATTACAATATCACGAACATATGATTCTTCAAATGTTACACATGATATGCAAGATCGATTACTTGCGATCATATCCTTTAGTCGTTGCGAATCACGCATAATATACCTCAAACAATGTTGCTAGTTATAATGGATCCATAAAATCAATTTGTTGACGGTGCCGTTTGATATAATCAATCGCCCCTTTTGCTGCCGCCATACGTATATATTGGTTATCGTTATCGAAAGCTTGCCACAACGTATTGCAGTCTCCACGCGCTCCAACTTTGCCCAATGCCATTAACGCCAAACCACGAACCCGGATGGTGGCCACCAAATTATTTTCAGGGTGCATATAATTGATATTTTTCCGCACCTGTTGAATATGATTGATATCTGCCAATTTGCCTAGTGCGCCTATCGATGCTAACTGCACTTCTACTTGATGATCTTCGCCTGACAATAATGCCAATTGCGCATGTATATCGGCTTGCTTGATGCCTGGAACATCTAACAATATATCTAAAGTAGAGATGGCAATCAATTGATAAGCGGTGTATTGGCTATTTGAAAAACCAAGGACCCGTTTTAATATCGCTTTGTCGCCCAAATTTGCCAAAGCTTCTGCTGCTTGCAATTTAACCGAAAAATTTTGAATGTTTAAATGCATCACTTCATACAATTTCTTTTTACTATTAATACGAACGCCTTGATTACCAAGCTTACCTAGCAACATGCATGCTAATGCAACATTTTTATGATCATCGCTGAGTAAAACTTGGTCATACCATGTTTCAAACATCGTATCCCCTAATTTTTCCAGTGCATAAGCTGCTGCCATTTTTATTGACGGCTGTTTATCGTTCAATAGAGGGACCAATGCATTACGTGCATCACTATCGTGTACATCACCTGCTGCAACACAAGCAGCAAACTTAACTGCATGATTTGTATCATAAAGTCCATTGCGAATCATTGCTTTATTGGTGCGACTCCACGGTAGATGCCCCATCGCTTCATAAGCATGACTACGCTGCGTCGAATCAACACTTTCAGTTGCTAATTTTAACACCACCATCATCTCCTTCTCAAGGGCATTCAATTGCGCCAAAAACTGATGTTTTGAAGTAGGTTGACTTGATGTACCACAACCAATCAATATACCAATGAAAGGAAAAATTAAAATCGTTCTTCTTAGTAATATTGTCGTTGATCTCATGGATATGTTCTCTTTTTTATTCATTTAATTATTCTTTTTTACCCTAAAACTTTGTACAAATATTAAGCATAACCATACCATAACTAAGTACGCAAAGGTATTACCTATTTTACTATAAATACTCACACGCGAATCGACATACACATAATCAGTGATAAATCCTGAAACAGCTTGTCTATCGGCAGGTTCATCTTTTAATGATCCACAAAGCGGTTTATGTTGCACCAAACCATCTGGACGAATAAACGCTGATATCCCCATATTGACACTTCTAACAAAACCGACGCGATTTTCAATTGATCTAAACTGACAAATTGCCAAATGTTGTAAAAGTTCTGCAGATGATTCAAATTGACCATCTGCGTCTTGAGAAACATACCAACCTTCATTACTGATATTTAAGAGAAAATCTACAGGTTTCTTCCCCCCAGTGACCTGCACTAATCTTCGGGGCATATCTTCTATCACATCTTCATAACAAATCGCAACTGCAAAGCGATAAGGTAAATCAATCATATCAAAAACCGTCAATGCATCACCTGGTGTGAGAGAATATTCATAATCATATGGTGTTAGATTATTTAACATTTTATATAAAGGCGGTATTGAACGTTTAAATGGCACATATTCACCAAAAAGCACTAAATGATTTTTGTCATATGTTAACGATGACCGCTTTCCGTCGCTGGTATAATAATAAGCACTATTTTTTTTGATAACCGTTAACGGTGTCTCACCTTTAGCACCAACAGCAGTATCGAACGATTCATGACTACCACCAACAAGAAGGTGTGTACCTGTTGCAGCTAATTCAGAAAGCATTTTATTGACCCAGTGTGCGTTATCGACTAAATACTTATTTTCGGTTAGATACGTATTTAAAACCGCTGAAGCTTTTAAAGGTGTATAATCTAATAACATTTGATTAATAGGCGGCGTGATGGTTTCGGGCCACACCATCAACTGTGGTTTAATCGGCGCTGCCATAGCCGCCTTTGACAAAGAGATGTATTGACCCAATATTTGTGCACCGGGTATCGGTTCGTTTTTGATTGATTGTGGTATGTCTCCCTGAATAGCGGCAACAATAGGCCCCTCTGTAATCGTATTATCACCTTGTGCCATTCTAAAAAGGCCATACCCATATGAAGCAACAATCAGAACAACGGCAACGACCATATACCGGTATAAATGTTTTTGGGATACCGGTAACACCGTTGGAAAAAATTTATACAACACGAACTGAGCAATAACCCCATTAAGCAAGGCAATAATAAATGTGACTCCATAAGCACCAAAAATATCACTCATCTGTATAAACGTTACATGTTGGTGTAATCCATGCGCTAAAAACAACCATGGTAGCCCCGTAAAAACATAACCACGCAAAAATTCTTGCGTTACCCAAACCAACCCAATGACCAAAGGTAAACCAACAATGCGTTTATACAAAAAATGCCTTATGATCCACGCACTCCCCAAAAAATATAATCCCATATAAAAACTTAAAACAATCACACCTGGGCCAGTAACAGACCAAAGCCATTGAAAAGCATACAGAAAATATACGACACCCAAGCAATAAACAGTCACCAACATTGCCTTTTTACTTTTTGCCAACAAAATCGCAACCACAAAGGGAACCAATACGACAGGTAAAAAAATAGCACAATCATACGGTGCCTGGACAAAAACCAACATTACCATTGATAGTAAAACCAGTAACACTACATGTCGTGTAGGCAAACAACCAGTAAAATCACTCAAATGAGATCGCATCTGTGTCAAACTATATATCCCCATTGTCATTTTGGTCATACATCAATGCAAGCAAGCGGCGGTGTAATATTGTACTGTATTTCCCTTTAAGACCATCACCTATACATTGATGATCTAATGCAACAATAGGCATAATTTCTGTGGTCGTACCACAAAGAAATAGTTCATCACAAGCCAAAGCGTTCTCTACAGTAAAAGCACTCTCTGTTATAGTTAAATCGGTTGTCGTAGCAATACCTAATACTTTCTCTCGTGTAACACTTGGTAATATATTTTCTTTTAGACTCGCTGTATATAATACCTTCCCTTTAATCATCATAACAGAAGCGCTCGTTGATTCGGTGATATAGCCATCATGGTTTACCAATAAAGCATCTTGGCAACCTGCTTTAATGGCTGTCTCTTTTGCAAGTATATTACCCAAAAGATTCAATGACTTAATATCACAACGCTGCCATCTGATATCTTCTGTAGAGATCGCTTTAATATATTCATGTCGACGGTGTGGAAGTGGATTTATTGTCAGATAAAAATGTGGTGTCCACTGATCTGGCACTTCCAAAGAACGAAAATCTACTTGTCGAGAAATCTGAAAATAAATGATCGCTTCTTTTAGTGTGGTTTCTGCAATCGCTTTTTCTACTTGGGCAGCAATATCTGCTATTTTAATTTTTTCATCTAAGTGCAATGCTGCAAGACTATATGCCAACCTGCTCATATGTTCCTGATATGCAAATAAATGGCCATTGCAAAGGCGTAGTACTTCGTAGACACCTTCACCAAATAATAACGCCCGATCAACTACAGGCGAGGTGTTATCGGTTTTGTCTATGCTCGCATTATCTGTCATCAGTGCTTCACCGAAATTTCAATTAGGTAATAAGGCTACATATTATACGAGATAATATATACCTGTATACTAAATATCTTTGTCATGCGCCTTTTGCCATATGTAATAAACCATCTGAATACCGAAAGGGCTAAAGCAACGTAAGTATAGACACTATAGGAATTTGGGACAACCAAAAACCTTTGTACAACCGCTGAATGCCCCATAATCAACTTTTTGAAATATATTTCAAGTACAAAGTCAACGTGTGACGATTTAGCGACAAAGAGATTGTTTTATATAGATTTATACATCTCTGGTTTCTGCAGTATTACGGAAAAGATTATTTGCAGGAAGCAACATTTTAACAACGGCAATTGTACAAATAACAATATATATCAACAATTGAAATAACTAGGTATGCAACAAAAAATAATCGACAATCAAAAGCACCACAATACGCTTAATAACTTCACGTACAAGCCGTACAAAGAAGGGCATAAGCGCATCGCTGTCAGACGAACAGCACAAGAGCGACAACAAAATCAACTCATCTGGGCTGTAGGTGTAGCAATGTTGTGTTGCATCGCACTTTTTGTCATTATCCTCAATAATCAAATTGATCCTACCGATAGCGCAAGATCACTTCATGGCACAGGCGAAAACTACAATAAAGCCGCTAATATGGCCAGTGACACATTGAGTGTATGGATTACAGTTTACTTTTTTGCCTTTGTAGCCTTCATCGTATTATGCATGGGATTCTTTAAAAGTGTGATGCGTACCCCCCCAACAACCCCAATTAAGTGATGTTAAGATTCGCTAATAATCATAACTATCGCTTACTAAATATCATGAATTCTATGGGTAGCTGATTAAAACTTGTAGCAATCTATCATCTGGTGTGATCTAATAGTGAATATCATCTCTAAAAGGATTGGGATGATAAGAAAATAGTATAATTTTATCAAAACGACGATAAAAAGCTTATAATACAAATAACAAGATAAGGGATACCAGAAGTTAAGGCAATTCATGAAATCAAGCATTCATTGATCTCATAAAGGCCACTTCTAGGTGTGTATCAAATATCAACAACGAAGGGTAGTACAACATGTCACAAGGGCGTAATAAAAAGGACGCTAGTATATGTAACTTTTGTGGAAAAAGTGAACAAGACGCAGGGCCAATGATTGAAGGGCCTAGCGATGTCTTCATTTGTGGCAATTGTGTCGAATTGTGTGCCAATATTATAGCACAAGAAAAGAGTAAACAGACGCGCAGCACGCCGATGTTCACTAAGATTCCCCCTCCAAGGGAAATAAAGGAATATTTAGATGAATATATTATTGGGCAAAGTTATGCAAAAAAATCGTTATCTGTTGCCGTTCATAATCATTATAAACGACTAGGTTATTCAGATGGCGAAGACAATGATATTGAAATTGAAAAAAGTAATGTATTACTCATCGGAAATACCGGTTCTGGTAAGACACTATTAGCCAAGACCTTGGCCCGTTTTTTAAATGTGCCTTTTGCCATTAGCGACGCAACGACCTTGACCGAAGCTGGTTACGTAGGTGAAGATGTTGAAAATATATTATTAAAATTATTACAGAGCGCCGAATTCGATATCGAAGCGGCACAACGCGGTATTATCTACATCGATGAAGTCGATAAAATTGGCAAAACAAATCAAAATGTCAGTATAACCCGTGATGTCTCTGGCGAAGGGGTACAACAGTCACTCTTAAAAATTATTGAAGGTACTGTTGCCAATATCCCGCCAGCAGGGGGTCGTAAACATCCTGAACAGCAATATATCCAGGTTGACACATCGCAAATATTGTTTATATGTGGTGGCACATTTTCAGGTATAGAAGAAGTCATTCGTAAACGTTTAGGTCATCAAATGATCGGGTTTACAAGCAAACACGACGATCTGCAGAGCAAAGAAGAAGAAACCAAAGAAATTTTATCAAACGTTACCCCAGAAGACTTGGTCCACGTCGGTATGATACCAGAGCTTATTGGTCGATTGCCGTTAATAGCGACTTTGGAGCCACTCACCGAAGAAGTACTTGTTAATGTATTATGCAAACCTAAAAACGCATTGATTAAACAATATGAAAAATTCTTTGAGATGGAAGGGTGTACCTTAGCATTTACCCCTGAAGCCCTCGAGGCAATCGCTACCATTGCATTAAAACGCGAAACAGGTGCCAGAGCGCTCAGATCAGTCGTAGAATCATTAATGCTCGATCTCATGTACGAATTACCAGACCAAGGTGCCGACCAACACTATCTAATTACAGAAGATATGGTCGCCGGGAAGACATCGCTCTTTACTTCCAGATCACCTAAAGAGGAAAAAAAGCCCGCTTAGATCATATATTAGAAGAAATCGACTATATCCGAATCTAAATAATGCCCCATAGGTTACTAGGTAGATATTAATTGTCATCCAATGTATTGTTAGATTTTAATAATCTACCATTCAATTAATGTCGATATGGACTATAACATCAAGCGGTGTTTACCTTTTTAATATTTGCACAGGATTTTCAATGGCCGTCAACCTAAAATGCCCCAATCTCAAATGTCGTATGTTACTCAAAGTGCCAGACAAATCACGTGGACAACGTGTACGCTGTAGCTACTGTAGCACCATTTTGCTGGTGCCTGACCAAGCCAAAACGAATCAATTGCGGAGCGCACTTAAGGCATCACGGTCTGATAATAATGATGAATAATCCCCCCGAAACCACCCTTAGACATATAGCCAAATGCTATACATGCTTATCTCTTCAAAAATGTGTAACGCACCTTATCAGTCAACGCTATGGGTAGTGCTGTCTACTTTTTTAGGCTCTGGGACATCTGAAGCTTCTTCGATTTCATCTTGAATCCCTTTGACACCTTTTTTAAATTCAATAATACCTTTACCTAAACTGCGCCCAACTTCTGGTAATCGATTACCAAAGAGTAGGAGACCAGCCAAAGCAATCATTCCCATTTCCATTGGACCAATAAAAAATGCTAACGTTGTACCCATCTTTTTATACCTTCATATTAATATTAATATTAATTTCACTGACGTTAACGCCACTTGTTACTTAAGTATACCATCTTTTGACAAAAATCACTAATCATTTAATTTTATCATGAAACCATATGAGCATCATCGCTTATATATACCAATGATTTGCGTGATCGCATCGTCATATATATATGTATAACTTCATATATATTAATACTTTACATTAATATTGATCCACATATAGATTTGGATTGATCTTTTCATAGGCAATATCTGTAAAATTGTAATAGCCAAGACCATAAAGTTCAGCAGTGATCAAATATTGTGAATAAAGCTTGGGCGGTAATATTTGAGGCATTGTTTTGGTTTTACGATACTTTCTTAAATATTCAATGCCAATATGATCTAAAGCAACCGGATCAAAACTCATAAGTATACTTTGATGATTGACTTGGTAAGTGGTATCGTAATGTGGTCCACCATAATATAACACCTGTAATGCGTTTACGATATGCAATCGTACCTTGTCGTGAATCGCAGGCAATATATTAATATCTGCGATATATGGGTCACCATTATCATCTTTGTTTTGATAAAAACGGGCAGGTTGTTTGACCATTGACCAACTAAGATTTGCCAAGCATCCTCGAATTCCGATGATATTGTCATCCATAAAATTGGGAATATTAATAATCGCCGTAACTTGATTAAGCCATAGCGGCAAATAATCGAGATCACTGCCTATAAACGTTGCATCTGCTTCCCATCCATAATGGCGTATACGGGTACCTATAGCACTATTAGGTAAATTATGAATACCAATGATCATAAAATTTTCTTTTTTATAACCCAATTGATAAAAATTTTGTAACAGCAGGTCTAAAAATTCATAATTCCAGGAAAATGCAGATACACCACAATCATTAAATTTAAGCGCTACGACGTCGTCTTTTGAAATAATCGAAGCCCATGCTTTTTGGACATCTTCATATCCTGTCATTTTGGCTGCACCCAAGTTTAACATTCTAATGATACTAGGGGGGTATATATCAGTGCCATAAAAAGAATAAACGTCATGCATTTCTAAAACTTTAGATTGCTGTGATCCCATAGGATCATTTATTGCCTGACGATAGGTCACCTGCGCAGTTGCCAATGCACTGTGTGATATCAATAAAATGATAACGATGGTCATAAATCTAATTGGTTTGCGGTGATTTTTCATTTACGTCATTATTCCAAAATGTTTTAAACAACTATATTAAGATCATATCTCTCATATATCGATACACCTATACCGTTTTTATCGGCTAAACAACAATACCAATCATAAAATTGGCCGTTAATACAAACCATCGATACCAAAAGATTGTAAATGCCCCCTTGCACGTCCGATAAACTGTGGTATGATTTCCTAAAGCCGTTGTAAACGTCATAAAATATAACAGTGCCATTTCAATTTATTTAAGGTCTAAGCTCAAATGAATCAACAATTATCAGAGCGCATTGCGCATACAAAATCAATCTTGTCAGCACATAATCAAGCACACCTACTCGCTTTCGTTGACGAACTAACTGAAACAGAAATAACGGCATTGCTCGATCAAATTGATGGTTTCGATTTTGAATTAATAGATAACTTGATTAACCATTATATTAAATCCGATGTCTCATTTGAAATGCCATCTGATATAAATCCTGCGCCTGCATTTCCCTTAACGCCAGGTGCGCAATACCAAGCAAAATATGCACAAGCCACTCAACTTGGTGAAGAGATGATACGTAACAATCAAGTGGCAGCCTTTACCGTTGCTGGCGGGGCAGGTACCAGACTTAATTATCCAGGGCCAAAAGGGAACGTACCGGCAACCCCAATCAAAGAGAAATCGCTATTTCAGATTTTTGCCGAGGGGATCGATGCCGTGCAACAACAATACCAATGTACGGTCGTATGGTATATTATGACCAGTGAATCCAATCATGATGAAACCATTGCCAGTTTTGAAAAAGAAAACTACTTTGGGTTAAATAAGGAAAATATCATTTGTTTCCCTCAAGGTATGATGCCCTGTTTTGCTGCAGATGGCAAAATCTTGTTAGACCAAAAGGGGGCTGTCTCGGTATCGCCCGATGGGCATGGCGGTTCTTTGCGCGCACTATATACCAGCGGGGCAGTACAAGACATGAAAAAAAGAGGGATCGAAGTCATCAGTTATTTCCAGGTCGATAATCCAATCGTAATGCCCATTGACCCACGTTTCATTGGCCTTCACGCCGACGCAAAAGCAGGCATGAGTTCTAAAGCCGTCATCAAAGTTGATCCACTCGAAAAGGTCGGTAACTTTACTGTTATTGATGATAAAATTACCGTGATCGAATACTCTGATTTACCTGATGCCATTGCTACAAAAAAGGATAATAATGGCAACTATCAATTCATGCTCGGTTCTATTGCAATCCACCTTATTAGCCGTACATTTATCGAAGATATTAATAAAGGACAATTTTCCTTACCGTGGCACAAAGCGATCAAGGCCGTACCATTTATAGATACTACAGGCGCGCGCGTAACGCCAGAAAAACCGAATGCCGTCAAACTTGAATCATTTGTCTTTGACGCGCTTCCCATGTCGCCGTCATCAATCATTTTGAGTATTGATCGCGATGAAGAATTTGCACCGATCAAAAACGCCACCGGGGTCGATAGCAGAGAAAGTTCAAAACAACTACAAATCAATCGCGCAGCCAAATGGCTCACCGCCTGTGGTGTCACCGTAGCAACCAAAGATAATGGCGACGCAGATTGTACCATAGAAATCGCCCCTCATTTCGCCCACAACCTAGAAACCCTAAAAACTCAAAAACTAAATATCACCAACATCGCAGCAGGTGAATCTGTTTATTTAGGATAAACAGAGCGTCTCACTATATATTCACCATAGATTAATTTAAATTGGTTTCTCACAAAAAATAACGATTCAATTATAAATCTTGTTTAAGGATTTTAACCTTAGCGGAAAGGATCGTTATAAACCATATTGCCACAACGGCAACCAAAACAGATGCCAAAAGATTTATATCGCTATATAAAATGTTTTTATCAAAAGCAATGTGGTATAAAGCACTTCCAAATATAATAACTACCCAAAATACCGCCAATGAAAATATGGCAAATTTGCCAAACACGATACGCATCAATGCACAAAAAGAGACCACAAATAGACGAACCAATACATACGACATTGGTAAAATAATTTAGCAAAATTTAAATGAAGATTCATATCGTTTTCCTTATATGCGATACTAAGCTGATTGCTGGGTTAAAGATTGTGCAAGATGCTTATTGGTCATGACCAATTTATAGATCGCTTCTAGATCGAGCCTCATCGGCTCACAGCGGCAGTCAAAAGTAGAAAGGGCTGCTTGGGCTTGTATCATTGATATTTGATTCAAGGCAATGATCGCCTGATGATCTGTTTCGGAAATGGAAATAATATTATCAAAAGGCCATTGGGTCGGTAACGCACCATTTGTAG
>Ga0255039_10000098_pt1 | contig 28475 bp, 27 predicted proteins | sample BC1_12_1_MG_FD_181713 | JGI IMG/M metagenome (GOLD analysis project Ga0255039, IMG submission 181713) | Seawater microbial communities from Strait of Georgia, British Columbia, Canada - BC1_12_1 | ecosystem: Environmental > Aquatic > Marine > Strait | place: Canada: British Columbia | collected... | reverse complement strand
CCTAGCACGATGTCATACGTGAATATTTCTAAACGATTAGTGGTGACCGCTTTACCGTAATATTCACGTATGACATCGTGCTCGGGCCCGATAACCAAGCAAACCTTGGTATATCCCGCCTCTGCAAGTGCGTGTAGGACATAATCTAAAAATGGGCGATCAATTGGAATAAGTGCTTTCACCCCAGTTTGTGCAATTGACGCTTGCGCCGCACTCATGTCGGCAGAATCGCTATCTTTTCTCATTCTTGTCCCTAAACCACGCGCCATAATTACTGCTTTATTCATTATTGTTTCCGTTCTTAGTTGTATGAATCATTTTATCAATTAAAGTCACTTTGGTGCTTATATTGTCTATGTTATGTATATATAGGCATTGTCGGATCGTGGAAATTACCCTAAACAGATTACGCTTAAAATATAAGTTACTTTTCCTTTGACCCACAAATATACAATTTAGAACCTTAAATAGACAATATTTTACCGATATTTTGAATAATCTTCGCCTTTTATATAGATAGTTTATTATTATTTCAAAACTAGAACAAAAGAATTTATTTTACCCTTTGCTTTAATGCCGTTATATATTATGATTTGGGACTCGAAACTATGTTGTTTAAAGTTTCTGGTCGCTTAGCTCAGTTGGTAGAGCAATGGACTGAAAATCCATGTGTCCCCGGTTCAAGTCCGGGAGCGACCATTTTGCTTACCCCCGTAAGCATCTATTTTCCAATAATTATATCACTATTGCAATGACACTTGCGCGCGTTAATAATCGCATCTTTTGCTTTAGTAACGATATTATTATACAAAAAATGCAGCGCGCTTAGATTTTGGCCAATACATCTTTTAATGATACCCTTGCGCGATGCACGATCAATCGTGCGCCATGTCGGCTACACCCAAGTTCAGTGGCAACTTTGCCATACGCTTGTTTTAATATACATCGATGTTCAATTGCAATACGATGTGTCTCAGATAATTGAGAGACAGAATCATGAATTTTATCGATGCGTTCTGCTTGATCTAATTGATACAACGGTTGCTCCTGAACACCAGATGCAATTGCCGAAGCATTATAAATCTCTACATTATTTATATCTGCTATGTCTCTATGTTTTGCTGACTTTCGATGGTAATCAATCAAACAATTATGTGCAATGCGATATGCCCATGGCCAAAAGCGATCTGCCGATTTTAAAGTAGTAATATTGTTATATATTTTAACCATTGTTTCTTGCTCCAAATCTTCAGCGACCATAACAGACCGACAACGATGATTAAAAAATCGAGATAGCTCTGGTTGAATATGTGGATATAGTTTATCAAAAGCTTCACTTTCACCTTGAAGTAAGGCAAAAACATATTGACGCACATTATCCGCGTAGAGACAAATGACCATAAGAGGCCTCCCTTTTTATGAATTGGTTACGAACCTTGTTTTACGAACCTACTTTTACGAACCTTCTCTTACAAACTCAAAATGAATAATAACCCACTAAACTTATCATATAAAGATAAAGATTAATTTTTAAAGCATGCAAACGGTATCTGAATGTGTATTAAAACACGATTGACTCACCAGACACCGATGTCACACATGGATTGTTGTTTTTATCACCTTTTGCAGAATCACGATATGTCTTAGCAGAATCATCACTGCTATAACCATATACATCAACACTCGATAGCGCGCAATACACAAACATGATTAAACAGACTACTAATATTTTTTTTAATAATGTCATAATATAATATCTCATTAAATAAAGGTTACCTTATTTCGATACGATCCCAAACGATTTCACCATATGTCTTTCTAAAAATGCGATCTGCATTTAAGAGCTTAACAAAGGCGTCCATTTCATACTGGTCTAAATATATCATTTGTTTTTTGCCACTACGTTGCTCCCCCCGTAACGCATCTTTCAGATCACGTAGCAATAAAAATTTATGAAATGACAAATCGCCGGTGTGTTGAGCGACATGACGTAAACATTTTGCATATGGATGAATGGCAACCTCTTCGCATTGCCGTTGATGATGATCGAAAAGACTTATTGCGACCATCGCTGCACATCCATAACTTTCTAAAGTATAATCAAGCTTATCATGATCAACATCAAATGATATGTACATTACATCACTAACCATGGTATAAAGCTGGTTGATGATTTCGGGTGCCTTCATATTTGTATTTTGATCGTAAAGTGTTAATCCTAATAAATAACTTTCACAGTTTCGTGCAGTTGAAAAATACTCTCGACTTTGGTATGTCGTCGCTAAGGCCATATTTTCGCGTTGTGCCAACACTAAATCAGCGCGTACGCTTTCTACTTCTTCTACTGTAACATCCGTTTGACTATTTAATTTTTCAAAGCGTGCCACACCAACAATATAGTGCGCATAAGCCTTAACACGTTTTCCGAGGCGGTCATCGTCGCAATTGATATTATCGATCACATAACATCCCTCAGTAGTTGCCTGTAAATATAGTCCCCGATACAAATGACACGCAGCCAGATTGACCATCATGCGCATGGTCGTTAAATGATCACAACTATGTAAAGAGAGAAAAAATCGTATCTCATCTTCACATTCATCAAATAAGCCTAACCCCATTAAAGCTTTAACTAGTAAAGAATACGGCGCAGCCATTGTCTCTTTCGTTGCTTTTTCAATCGCCATTTTTGACAACGCCTTAGCCAATTGATGATTTTCTTTATCAAATGCAAGTTGCCCTTGCAAAAGTGCATCATCATAATCGATTGCTAAATGATCAACAGATGGTGACGCCTCCATTTGATCAATCAGATGAGTCAGAAAATTCATTGGTAATCCACTTTCTTTTGCAACTTTAAAAAAGTCCCAAACATTGGTGCGTGAACCAAAATTTTCGATAACGTGACGCGTAGAACCGATTTTCTCGTAGAAGGCATTATTATTAAGCTCCCCCTGAGCAAGCGCCCTTAGCTTGACAAAAACATGCTCAAGTTTTGCAAGGCGACGCATTGCATCGGTGGACCCGTTTTCGTGCACCGTGCCCTTTGCTTTAGATCGCAAAGATGTGGTTGTTGGCATTATCATTGATATAGCTCCTTTTGATTGAAACCTACGTACCCAATAACATTAATTGAATCATACCACAAATAGATAGATTTCGGTGAATAATGAGAATTTTTTACATTATTCGCAAAATAATACAGTATTTTCATCTTAAGGTTTATAAAACATTGATTCAATATTATATATACATTAAGTATAGACACGACATCAATATCAATGTAAACTCCTTATTTGCAAAGAGTTAACGCAATAATGTTGCGATAGTATTACAATACGTTAATTAGTGTCGTCGACTACCTATACCTAAACATATTTATAACTATTTGCATATGCATTAGACTAACAATAAGTAATATATATTTCGGTATTTACGCTTAATATGGATGACCAATACATGGGAAAAAAAGTATCGTTGATTGGATCTGGGTCTATGGGCACAATATGCGCCCTAATACTTGCAGAAAATGGTTTTGATGTGTTGATGTACAGCCGTCGCCAATCACAAACAGATATGCTCTGCAAAGAGCGTGAAAACAAAACATATTTGCCCGGCATCCCTTTACCAGGTAATATTCATTTTACTTCTGATATTGATACGTTGTTTAAAGATACCGAGTTTGCTATTTCAGGTATCCCCTGCAAATTTTTATCAGAAATGCTGCAATCAATGAAAGCTGTTATTCCATCCCAGATGCCAGTGGTATCAATTACCAAAGGTATCGAGAATAAAACCTTATTACGACCAACAGAAATCATCGAAAAAATACTTGGGCCGCGAAAGGTCGCCATATTTTCTGGCCCCAATATTGCCAAGGAAATGGCAAAACAATTATTAACGACCGCAACATTGGTTTCTAACGACACACAATTTGCCACTGAAATGCAGCATGCCTTTTCCACATCATGGCTTAGAACGTACACCAATAAAGATTGCATAGGCGTTGAACTTGCCGGTGCGACCAAGAATATTATCGCCATTGCCGCAGGGGTTATTGATGGACTTAAGAGTGGCGACAATGCCAAAGCAGCATTATTGACCCGAGGACTTGTAGAAATAACTCGCCTCGGTATTGCCATGGGCGCCACAGATGAAACATTTAGAGGATTAACTGGCATGGGCGATTTAGTAACGACTTGTATATCACCTTGCGGTCGCAACAGAACGTTTGGGGAGTTACTTGCCCAAGGATTACCTGCCGAACAAGCGTTAGAAAAAATCACTGGCCAGGTCGAAGGTGTCAACACCGTAAAAAGTGTCGTTCAATTGGCAAATATACATCAAGTAGAAATGCCAATCGCCCAAGCCGTTTATGATATTTTATTCAATGGCAAGGAACTAAAATGCGCCATAGGTGAACTCATGACCCGAAGCTTAAAATCAGAGTCGCACTAATTCATATTGCACATTTAAAAAACGTAGTTAATTAAAATATAACTATCTTTAAACGCATTCACGGATGCATTTTGTATTCAGAAGCAAGTCGTACAAAACTAAACGTACAAAAATTTGACCAAATAAAACACAGTTTCAGTATATGTAACCTATTGAGTGAAAAACAGATCATTGATGATATTAGAACATGCGTTACGTCACGGTACCTTATTTCAATTGTGACAAGGTCGTGTATCCCCAAAGTGGTTCCAGGAATAACGACTAGCTAGTGCCTCTTTCTGAAACCTACTGCTGCGATCGGCTGCAAAAGATTTCTACTGCATTCTCGCAAAGCTAGCTTTCCGAAACAGGCACTAACTACATAATGCTAGTAAGATACCCGCTGCGACCGCTGACCCAATAACGCCCGATACATTTGGCCCCATGGCATGCATCAGTAAAAAGTTATTAGGATTACTTTCTAATCCAACTTTATTTACCACGCGTGCAGCCATAGGTACTGCAGAAACACCTGCTGCACCTATAAGTGGATTAATCTCATCTTTAGATAGTTTGTTCATTAACTTTGCGAGCAACACACCTGATGCTGTACCGATGGAAAACGCTACCAAACCTAAAAGCAAAATGCCAATCGTTTGAAAATTTAAAAACTGATCAGCCGCGAGTTTAGATCCAACTGCAAGCCCTAACAGAATTGTAACGATATTAATTAGTTCGTTTTGCATCGTTGAAGACAATCGATCGACAGCACCAGACTCTTTTACTAAATTACCAAACATCAAGGCGCCAATCAAAGGACACGATGAAGGTAATAACAAAATACATAGTGCAAGAACAATAAATGGAAACACGATCTTCTCAACTTTAGATACGTGACGCAATTGTTTCATTTCAATATTACGTTCTTCTGGGGAAGTCAATAACCGCATTATCGGAGGCTGGATAATTGGAACCAAAGCCATATATGAATATGCTGCCACTGCGATGGCGCCCAACAAATCTGGCGCCAACCTGCTCGCCAAAAAGATTGCCGTGGGGCCATCAGCCCCCCCAATAATACCAATAGCGGATGCATCAGATATCGAAAAATTGATTGATTCAAATGCACCACTTAAAGCCAAAGCACCTAAAAGTGTACTAAATATGCCTAATTGAGCTGCTGCACCTAAAAGCGCTGTCTTTGGGTTGGCCAACAAAGGCCCAAAGTCGGTCATCGCGCCTACACCCATGAAGATGATCAGTGGAAACAAACCGTTCTTAATACCCATCTGGTAGATGATCCCTAAAAAACCATGATCACCGCCAATTTCTGCAACAGGGATGTTTGCCAATATACCACCAAAGCCAATGGGCAACAGCAACAAAGGTTCAAAACCTTTTTTAATCGCGAGATAAATAAGCAGCACGCCAATCAAGATCATTGCCGCTTGGGCAAAAGTAAAATTGGCAATGCCTGTTTCTGCCCACAGCTTACCAAAACCACCGTCAACAGCTAACATAGATATTTGAGATAACATTATATTCATTATGATTATATTCCTTAACCAACTACCGCGAGAACTTGCCCTGCAGTCACATGATCACCTATAGCAATATTGATTGCAGTAAGCGTGCCGCCATTAGTTGATTTAATTTCACTTTCCATTTTCATCGCTTCTAATATTAAAACTGTTTCGCCCGCGGCGACAGCATCACCAATGTTCTTAACGATCTTAAAAACAGACCCTGGTAATGGGGCCTTTATTTCTTCGCCGCTACCACTGGCTGCCGGCGCACTAGATGAAGCTGTTGTCGTAGAGGCAGCAGCCCCTTCAAGGCCTGCTTTCACATCAATATTGTAAGATGTACCATTTACGGTCGCCTGTTCACCATTAAGTTGCACACCGTACGACACATTATTTACTGTCACAGTATAACTATCATCTTCAGATGTCGGTGATGTTGTTTCTACTTTGCGAACACCAGTTGTTGCTTTACCCAATAAAAAGTTTATTCCCTTTTCTTCACACGACGCTGAGATAAAAATATTCTCATCGGTTGTCGGTAAACCAGCCGCTTCCAAACGTTTTTTCGCTGGTGCGATCCCTTTATTTGGATCTTCTTCATTAATATCAAGGGGATTACGCGTAGTAGGTTCTAAACCCATTTTTTCTGAAGCAAGCTTAACTATTTCAGGATCTGGGGCTACCGGTGTTTTACCAAAATAACCGAGTACCATTTTGCCATACCCTGGTGCGAATTTTTCCCATGGCCCAAACATCACATTATTAAATGCTTGTTGAAAATAAAACTGAGAAACCGGCGTTACTGATGTACCAAAACCACCTTTGCGAACAGTTTCTTCCATAGCAGCGATTACATCGTTATATCGATCCATGATTCCATTATCACGCATCATTTGTGTATTGGCCGTTAACGCCCCACCTGGCATTGGACTCCACGGAATTAAGGGTTCAACCTGTGTTGCTTCTGGTGGCATAAAATAATCGGACATACATTCTTTGAATACTTTTTCAGCTTCCATTACTTTATCGATATTGAAATCTAATTCATAATCGGTACCACGCAAAGCATGCCACATCGTTGCCATATCTGGTTGACTTGTACCGCCAGAACAGGGTGCCATCGATAAATCAATACCATCAACACCCGCATCTAATGCCGCACGATAACATGCTACAGATGTACCAGCGGTATCATGGGTATGGAGTCGAAGATGTGTATCGGGTAAAATTTCGCGAGCCATTTTGATCGTGTCGTATACTTTCGATGGTACAGATGTACCTGAAGCATCTTTAAAACAGACTGAATCAAACGGAATACCTTCATTAATGATACCTTTTAAGGTGTCTATATAAAATTGTGCCGTATGCGCACCAGAACAACCTGGTGGCAATTCCATCATGGTTACAACAACTTCATGCTTTAAGCCAGCTTCGACAATGCATTTACCAGAATATATTAAATTGTTTACATCATTAAGGGCATCAAAATTTCGAATAGTCGTCATGCCATGTTTTTTAAACATCTGCGCATGCAATTTGATAATACTTTTAGGTTGTGAATCAAGTGCGACAACATTAATGCCACGTGCTAACGTTTGCAAATTAGCGTCAGGCCCTGCCGCTTCACGAAATGCATCCATCATATCAAATGCATCTTCATTACAATAAAAATATAATGATTGATAACGAGCGCCACCGCCAGCTTCAAAATGAGTAATGCCCGCATCACGCGATGCCTCAACAGCCGGGAGGAAATCCTTGGTAAATACACGCGCACCAAAGACAGATTGAAATCCATCTCTAAAAGCGGTATTCATAACCTTGACAAGTTTTTTTGCCACGTGTTTATCCTTTTTATCTCTTTGGTCCAATAACGACATATTACAACATAGGTCAATTGGGAACCAGATTTTACCGCTACTATCACGGCGAATTTAGTCATGTACTACTTTTTTGCACTATGATATGCCGCTGCAATGGCAATAGCAATTTGCGCTTGATCTGGGGCTTGTTGGACACTTGGTTTGGCCACCACAGGCTCAGGGAACAAATGTGCGTATTTTTGCAAAAAGTTGCCTACGATTACCATCACAATGACCATCAACACCAAAAAGCAAAACACGCCGGTCATGCCGATGAACATAAATTGTAGGCCTTGATTTAAAGCATCACTCATTGTTATATTACCTTCGCTTTGTTATGATATTGATAAAATGGTAAATCATCATATTGACGCATTGTCTTTATATTATGCAAAGTAAGAATTTATAAGAAGAATTAACATTTTCGTCAATCTATTTTCTCCATCAAGGGGTGCTTATGCCGTTTTTTCCTCCAATTTGGTTCGACAAACTTGATTCCACCAATACCCAGCTGAAACAAATGGTTGTCGATAATTCGCAACTACCTAGCGGTACAGTCATTGCAACGCATCATCAAACCAGTGGACGTGGCCGTTTATCACGGCAATGGCAAAGCGCACCTGGTGAAAATCTCACTTTTTCAGCTTTATTGCGCACTAACATGAACCATGTAGATTTACCAAGCCTTCCATTGGTCGTTGGTGTTGCGATCGTTGATACAATCAAAGATTACGCCCTTCAAGGGCAGCTTAAGTGGCCTAATGATGTGCTCGTTGCCCATAAAAAAATCGCCGGTGTACTTGTAGAGCTACTACCTTCCCCCGATGGTCACACCGCCAATTGCATCATTGGTATTGGACTTAATATCAATATGTCCCTAGAGAACGCCATGTTAATAGACCAGCCTACGACAAGTATATTTATCGAAACTAGAAAAACCAATGCGGTGCAACCTGTATTAGATTTACTCCTATTACACCTCCTTAAAAGAGTGTCATCATGGGAAAATGATGGATTCAGCGCAATAAAAGATATCTGGCTACAAAATGCCGTTGCGCTAAATACCACCGTCTCCATCAATAAAGGAAATGCTACTACTATATCTGGCATACATCGCGGGATAGGCACAACCGGTGAAATTTTACTTGAGGCCCCTGACGGCACCATTACAGGCCACTTTTGTGGTGATCTATTACTATAAATTCATGAGATAAATAGAAGTGTGTTGATATGCGGTTATTTTAATCAGTCAATAAATATTATTAGCTTTGGCTAAGTTTTGCATTGACATTATTAGTCTTAGCTAATATAAGTTAGCCAAAGCTAATAATTACCCACCTAATTGTGGTGAATACCCAACGTATAAGGAATGCCATTTTGGTTACCAAACTTACCGCCAGTCAGGAACATTATTTGGAGCTCATTTTAGGGCTATCGAAAAGTGGCCCTGTTCGTGTATGCGATATCGCAGAACTAGCAGGTGTTAAATTGCCCAGCGTCACTAAGGCTATTGGAAAACTCTCTGAAGCTGGATTGGTTCATCACCAAGCTTATGGCAATGTGGAGATCTCCGAGGCAGGTATGGTTGTCGCCAGATCTGTGGTTAGACGTGACGATTGTTTGACAACGTTATTAACAGATATATTAAAAATGCCTGAATCAAATGCTTCAGCTGAAGTGTGTAAAATTGAGCACGTTATATCACAAGATGTATTACTTCGTTTAGAATTATTGATCAAACATATTCAAAAGACACCAAATGCAAAATGGATTACATCCTTAAACGATGAACTTTCCCGTGTAGAAACAGAGGAAAAAGCATTCATTATTGGTGATCATGACGTCCATGCTTCACCAAATAAAGCATATCACCTTAAAATAAAAAAGAGCAATTAAGATGTCTTTAAAAACAATATTCACCACCATACTATTTCTTTCTATTACATTAACTTCTACTTTCGCTTTAGAAAATGGAAAACATGTTATTGTTTGCTCTACGACCCAAATCGCAGACTTTACCAAGCAAGTCGTTGGAGATGATGCCATCGTCAAATGCATTCTGGGTGCAGGCGCTGACCCCCATACGTATCAACCTACACCTAGCGATGCCATGCTCGTATTAACCGCTGACCTATGTTTACAAAACGGTTTACACCTAGAGGGAAAGAATTGGATGAAAACCTTGGCTAAAGATGCCGGTAACAAACCATTGGTCACTTGCACAAACGGTATTGAACCATTGAAAATGGAATATGAAACGGAAGGTAATAATGGCAAAATTGAAGTGCGACTCGTTAACGATCCACATGCGTGGTTCACACCTGTAAATGCTGCAATTTATGTCAATAATATCGCTAATGAAATTATCAAGATTGATGGTAAACATGCCGCTGCTTATACTGCACGTACTGCCCTTTATTTACAAACATTAAGTGCGCTTGACGGTTGGATTCGTAAACAATTCAATTCTCTTGATGTATCAAAACGTATTTTAGTCACCAGTCATGATGCTTTCAATTATTTTTGTTCCGCTTATGGATTCAAAAACAAGGCGCCGGTCGGGTGGTCAACTGGCTCTGAAATCGGTGGTGGCATGTCCCCAAAACGTCGTAATATCGTTATTGATTCAATCAAGAGTTTTGGTGTTAAGGCAATTTTTGTAGAAACCACTATTAATCCAAAACTCATTCGCACCATTGCCAAAGAAGCTGGTGTTGCTGTAGGCGGCACACTCTATTCAGATGCAATGGGGGAACAAGGTTCAGCTGGTGCATCTTATATTGGTATGATGCGCGAAAACGTATTGATTATCGTTGGGGCATTAAAATAGTGCGATTTGTTGCAATTATTATTATTTGGATTTCACTCATTGGTGGACTCTTTGCATGGTTAAACCATACAACGCCTATTTACATAGAAAATCACATTACCCAAGAAAAAGCGCAAGGTAAATTTGACATAGAAATCACCCCTACTTTTGATGCCAAAGCAGATCCGTTTGCGTTAAAATTAGATAATCATGTGCAAGCTGATATATTTACTGTATTACTGAAGGGTAAACCTATTTTAAATAGTACAGACAATATCATCGGTGGCATACCTATCGTAATTAAGAATGTCGACAATATAATCGTTGGTAAAAATGAATTCTATATTGAAGCGGGAATACCACAAGCGCAATCTGCTCATGTGCATGCTATCCGAGTGCGTATCATTCGCGATGATTTCGAAGTCGCTCATAAAAGTATATGGACAACACCTGGTACAAAACTGCAAACAACCTTTATTTTAGATGTGCAAACTGAACAGCTTATAAAGGACAACCGGCATGACCATTAAACCGCAAGGGGTAACGCCTACAAACGGTAAGGCGCAAACCAACACCCCTTTGGCAATCGAGGTTAAAAACCTTACTGTCAGTTACGGGAGTAAGCCTGCATTACTAGATGTTAATATAGATATTAAACAAGGGCAACTTATCGGCATCATTGGCCCTAATGGTTCTGGTAAAAGTACATTTATAAAATCAATCCTTGGTTTTATTAAACGAGATTTTGGTACGATTAATATATTGGGTTTTCCCATAGAAAAAGCCAAAGGCTTAGTCGCCTATGTTCCCCAACGCGGTGCGGTTGATTGGGATTTCCCTATTACAGTATATGAAGTCGCTATGATGGGACGTTACAACAAAATTAAATGGTATAAATCTCCATCGAAAAATGATATAGAAGTCGTCAATGATTGCTTAGAGATGGTCCGCATGTCTGAGTTCAAAGATAGACAAATTGGCCAACTTTCAGGTGGACAACAACAACGTGTTTTTATGGCACGCGCATTAGCGCAAGGTGCTGAACTCTTATTATTAGATGAGCCTTTTGCAGGCGTAGATGCAGCGACAGAGCGTTCAATATTAGATGTTTTGGCTCGCGCAAAAAATGCCGGTAAAACATTGGTCGTTGTACATCATGACCTTGCTACTGCTGCTGAATATTTTGATCAACTCTTACTGATCAAGCAGCGTGTTTTTGCATATGGGCCACCAAAAGTAGTGCTTCAGGAATCATTATTGACCGAGGTGTATGAAGGTCAATTACAAGTATTTTCTCAACTCAATGCACAGGCACAATAGATATGACATGGTTCAATGACATCTTTTTGGATCCATTATCTGCGACCTACTTTCAGAAGGCGTTGATCGGTGGCTGTGTCGTAGCTGCGGTATGTGGTGTTACCGGTTCACTTGTTATTTTACGACGCATGGCCTTTTTAGGAGATGCACTCTCACATGCGATGATCGCAGGTGTTGTCGGTGGTTACCTAATTATGAAGGCAGTATTTAATATTGAGGCGAGTGCACCTGCAATGCTAATCGGTTCGATAATTGCTGCAGTCACAACAGTCATGATGATCGGTTTTGTTTCCAAAAGTTCTCGCCTAAAAGAAGATACCGTTATTGGTATTATGTATTGTGGTGTATTTGCTGCAGGTATTGTTGTATTAACAATATTTCAAGATATAGTCCAAATCGATATTATGCATTTTATAATGGGTGATGTACTGGGCATCTCTGATAGCGACCTTTGGCTCTCTGTTATTGTCGCGGCATCGGTGCTTACGATAATGATTCTGGGATTTCGATATTTTCAAATCACCAGCTTCGACCCCATTATGGCAGCATCAATCGGTATACCTGTTTTATTGTTTGATTATCTACTCACGATTTGCATGTCATTTGTTGTGGTATCAACCGTAAGTATGGTCGGCGTAATACTCTCTGTAGGATTACTTATCACCCCTGCTGCTACAGCCTACCTACTCACCGATCGGCTTAATCGCATGATGATCATCGCCGCTGGTTTTGGGGTTACCAGCGTGATTGGTGGTTTATTTTTATCAGTAATATTAGATGCCTCAGGTGGCGTATCGATCATGCTATTTTGTACCATGCAATTTCTTTTTATCTTAATTATCGCACCAAAATATGGCTTATTAGCAGATTGGCTTCGCAAACGTCGTATGGTACCACAGGCGGTTACAGAAGATATCTTAAAAGGGGCATTAAAAATTAATAATGACCATGTCAAAATTAAATCGATAGGAAAGCGATTGGCGCTACCAACATCGACGATCATCAAGGGATTACGTAGCTTAGTACGTGCAAATTATGTTCTTTTAAATAATGATACCTTTTCACTTACACCATCTGGTCACAAGCAAGCGCTTCGTATTGTAAGATCCCATAGGCTTTGGGAAAGTTACCTTGCCCATATCGGTACACCTATAGATCAAATCCATAATACCGCCGAAACGCTTGAGCACATCCATGATGAAAAAACGGTCGATTTTATAGATGATATGCTTGGCCATCCGACAACCGATCCGCATGGATCTGAAATACCTGATGACTTTGTCGATGCATCTAAGGGAATGATCACTCCGATTTCCTTACTGCGTAAAGGAAGAGAAGCGAAGATATGTCTCATTCGCGAGACGATCATTGCAAGTGTCGATATCAAAATAGGTGAACATATCACCTTGGGTGCCCGCATTAATAGTGGCAAAACTTGGGTCATTTATAAGGAAAATGGCGTTGAAGTGCACCTTGATCATCAAAAAGCAGATTTAATCTTTGCACAAACGACCAATTAATTTGTCGCCATACCCTGTGGCTACCCATTGTAGCATATACATTCACTTCTATAGCTACAAATCGATTCGACATATTAGACGCACCGCCTTAATTATTAACTATTCTACAGCACCGTTATTCTAATTAAACATGATATGTCACGTTGGCAGAGTTAAATACTTAGATGCCTTTATTGTCAGCATATTATGCCAGCTGCTCAATTAATGGGTATTATTGATCAATTCAGACATAGAGAAACCACCACTCTAAATTATTATAAATCACTTTATATAATCAAGTTATGAATAAGTTGAGTATTGTACTAAGCATATATAAACATAAATCAAGTGCGTAGTAAGTGTCATTGGCACATCGTTTGCTTTATGTAATTTGATGTCATTTTAATACAATGGACTTTTGACAAGGCATGCAGTGCTGCAAAGCTATAATATTTTGATATCTCAGGCGGCATGGCCATGGCCACAAGCTGTCGAGACTATATTTCAACCAGCTGGAGTCAATGCGCTGGTTGCCGATACCATCGGTGATATGGTGCAGTTAGTAGATCAACACCGTGTACATATGGCTATCATTGATATCGGCATGGACGAAATATCGGGCATGAAGGCATTGCGCATTTTACGTAAGCATGATGAACAAATGCCTTGTATTTTGCTTGCCAATTGTAGCGATAGATATTTGCTTTCGGAAGCGCTTGCCTTAAATGCTTTCTCAGTGATCGACAAGCCATTTGAAATGTCGGTTTTGGCACAACAAGTAAACCGTGTGTTTACCAAAGTATATAATAGTGATTTGTTTCGTTTATAAAGAAACAATACAAATAGTAACAAATGGTGTAAATTTAACAAGGAGCCATAATTCAGATGAAGCTTAAACCTTTAGGTGACAAAGTTATCGTAGAACGTACAGCAGCAGAATCAACCTCAAAAGGCGGCATTATATTGCCTGACTCTGCCAAAGAGAAACCACGCCAAGGTGCAGTCCTCAGTGTTGGTCCAGGAAAACTTTTAGATGACGGGACGCGTAAAGCAAGCGACATTAAAAAAGGTGATACCGTATTGTTTTCATCATACGGTGGTACTGACATCAAAATTGGTGGCAAAGAATATTTAATTTTGGATACGTCAGATATCATGGCGATTATTTCTTAAAACAATGAATGTTTGTATTATACATATATTGACAATACCGATAATTATTTTAAATAAATCATTGTCGTTAACGTCTAACTAATAAAGAATAATTTTAATTATAGATAAGGACAATTAATATGGGTGCAAAAAATATTGCATTTGATAATGATGCCCGCTCAGCAATTTTAGACGGCGTCAAACAACTTTCTAAGGCAGTCAAAGTAACATTAGGACCAGCGGGTCGTAATGTCGTGATCGAAAAATCATTTGGTACACCTACGGTTACCAAAGATGGGGTTACCGTTGCCAAAGAAGTAGAAATCGCAGATGCCGTACAAAACATCGGTGCGCAAATGGTCAAAGAAGTTGCTTCGAAAACTTCAAATGCTGCTGGTGATGGTACAACCACCGCAACAGTTCTTGCTGAAGCAATTTATGAAGAAGGCCTTAAAAATGTCGTAGCTGGAGCAAATCCTTCTGAACTTAAACGAGGTATTGATCTTGCTGTTAAATCAATCATCGCGTCATTGAGTAAAAGTTCTATTCCTGTACAAAGCAACAAACAGGTTGCTCAGGTTGGTACATGTGCAGCTAACCACGAAGCTGAAATCGGCAAAATCATTGCCCAGGCAATGGATAAAGTAGGTAAAGACGGTGTAATTACTATCGAAGAAGGACAAACATTGGATACCAATGTTGACCTTGTAGAAGGTATGCAATTTGATAAAGGATTTATATCACCCCATTTTGTCACCAACCCAGAAACGTTATCAGTAGAAATGGATAAACCTTTCATCCTTATCCATGAAAAGAAAATTTCAAATATCAAAGATTTAGTACCTATCCTGGAACAAGTTTCACAAACAGGACGAGGTTTACTGATTATCGCAGAAGATGTAGAAGGCGAAGCATTAACCACTTTGGTTATTAATAAACTACGTGGCACCATTAATGTTGCAGCGGTTAAGGCACCTGGTTTTGGTGACCGTCGTAAGGCGATGTTACAAGACATTGCTGTATTAACTGGTGGACAATGTATCTTTGAAGATTTAGGTGCTTCACTTGAAACCCTAGAATTAAGTCAACTTGGGTCAGCAAAGAAAATTACCATTGATAAAGACAACACGATTGTTGTAGAAGGTGCTGGCAAAGCAGGCGACATTAAAGCGCGTATTGATCAAATCAACAATGAAATTGCTGCAACATCAAGCGATTATGATCGCGAAAAACTGCAAGAACGTTTGGCTAAACTTTCTGGTGGCGTGGCGCAAATAAATGTTGGTGCTGCTACTGAAGCAGAAATGAAAGAAAAGAAAGCGCGTGTTGAAGATGCATTACATGCATGCCGTGCTGCTGTTGAAGAAGGTATTTTACCTGGTGGTGGTACTTCTATGATTCGTGCTTCCGTTGCACTTTCAAAAGTGAAAGCTTCCGGTGATCAAAAAGTCGGCGTTGATATCATTCGCCGAGCTGTATTTGCACCACTTAAACAACTTGCACAAAATGCAGGTATTGAGGGTGCAGTTGTCGCCCAAAAAGTTTTAGATAATCTTGATAAAGTGGATAACTTTGGTCTAGATATTTTGGCCGATAAATACGGCGACATGGTCAAAATGGGTATTATTGTACCAACGAAGGTTGAACGTACTGCCTTAATCAATGGCGCTTCTATCTCTGGTTTACTACTAACGACAGATGCTGTCATAAGTGAAATACCTGAAGATAAACCAGCTGCACCTGCTGGCGGTGGTATGCCACCAATGGGTATGTAATATGATTTTTGTATGGCGCTCGATTATACAATCGAGCGCCATATTTAATATTGCCTATTTAAGGAGTCCTAAGATGCGTATGTCATTCAATACTATGTTTAACAAAGGCGTTCGTTCAGGAAACCCACTTGCCTCACTCGGTAAAGGGTCTGCAAAGTGGCTTTCTATACTAGGTGCAATATTGGTTGGTATCGGATTATTGGTTATCAAATTCCCAATGCTATTTATAACAATTATTTCTACCCTTATCTTTACGATTGCATTTTTTGTATTCATGTTTGCACTTAAATGTTTTCGTATGGCTCAAAAATTTGAACAAACCATTCATGATTCCCCCGATAATGGGCCACCAAATAACGATGGACAATCTGAACGTATTTTTGTTGAAGTGAATCAAAGATAGCCCCCCGCAATGTGGTTTTAATCACATCACCTTCATGATTTGTTTATCTAAAACAGGTCAATTTGTCGATATACTTTAACGATAACACCAAATACTCATCATTATTTATTTATATTGAAATGACGGCAACTAAAAGCGGCTTATGGCGCTTTAACTATTGGATTCATTTATGTGCGGCATCGCAGGTATCATTAAAACATCAAAAGCCAATGCAAGCATTGACCCCGAAAAATTTAAAACAATGTGTCATATTCAATATCATCGGGGTCCAGATGATTATGGATTTGCATATTTCAATCATGAAAAACAATGTCTTCAATCTGGAAAAAACATTGATCATCCTCAAAATGGGCAGGTAGCCTTATCCCACAGAAGACTTTCAATTATTGATTTGTCGCCCCGAGGGCGTCAACCAATGCCTGATCAAAATAAAAGATATTGGATCACTTACAACGGTGAAATATATAATTATATTGAACTCAAATTTGAACTCCAGCAACTTGGCTTTCATTTTCATACCGACACCGATACCGAAGTGATCTTAAATGCATATATTCAATGGGGTAACGATTGTCTGCAAAAATTTAATGGTATGTGGTCATTTGCCATTTACGACAAACAAAGTGGTGATATGTTTATTAGTCGTGATCGTTTTGGAATTAAGCCTCTATATTATTATCAAGATCATGATACTATTTATTTTGCTTCGGAAATTAAGGCAATCGTTTCACAAATGTCCCAAGAAAATCGTCGGTTAAATATCCCATATTTTAAAAGATATATTCAATCGGGATATTTAAATGATTCCGAACAAACACTGTTTAAGGGCATTAAACAGTTATTACCTGCACATTATATGATTGTAAGTAAAGACAAAATGTCTATAAAAAAATATTGGGCGCTAAGTCGGCACGCTTCAGTCAACACGTCTCATTACGGCGCAAATCATAAAAGTAACAGTGCGCAATTTAGAGAATTATTATATGACGCGGTTAAACTCCGTTTCAGAAGCGATGTGCCTGTTGGGGTAAATCTCTCAGGAGGATTAGATTCATCAGCGATCGTTGCACTTACCGCACAAGGGATTAAAACAAATCTAAGTACTTTTACTGTACAATATTTGGATAAAGCTTTTTCAGAAGGTGATTATGCACAACAAGTCGCTAACCGTTATCAAACCAAGGCGCACTATATAACACCACAAGCAAAAGACTATCTCAATTTTATTGAACCATTTTCATGGTATCATGACGAGCCAGCTGTTGGTGTAGGTTTGTTTTCACAATGGCATGTGATGAAATTAGCAAGCAAACATGTCAAAGTTGTTCTAGATGGTCAAGGTGCAGATGAAATATTGGGGGGGTACAATCATTATTTTATTTACTACTTAACGTCCCTAATACACGATTTCATCCATAATAAAGGAAAACAAACACTGCCTACAATTATCAAGGCGGTACAGCGTATCGCACCTGTAATAGGTATGTCAAAAAGAACACTCTGGTTGACAATCTTTAAACACATTATACATCGCCAGATATCAGCTGATGCACTCCTTTTAATTAATAGACTTAAATCTCATGTTCTCGCCCTATCTAGAAATGAAACAACAAATACTATTTTCAGTGATGAAATCGAACCACTGTCTCAAACCGCTTTACCACATGCACTTAGTGACAAATTTGAACATGATCTCCACAATATCATGTATAAAGAATTAACTTCTACAAATTTACCGCAATTATTACAAAACGGTGATAGGACAAGCATGGCATTTGGTGTTGAGTCTAGGTTACCATACCTCGATTACAGAGTCGTTGAGAAAGCCTATAGTCTACACTATTCCGATAAAATCATCGATAATAGTAGTAAGAGGCTGCTTAGAAGTTCATTTACTAAATTATTGCCCCAAGATATTATAGGACGATTCGATAAAAAAGGTTTCCCCACCCCCTTTTCCATTTGGATCAATCATGACCTCAAGGAATATATACGAGATACCATCACGCAAACAGAGAATTCTGCATTAGATTATTTTGATAAAAAATATATTTTAAATTTAATCGAAGCGCATCAACATGGACGTAACGACCATAGTTGGATTATTTGGAGAATTCTAAATTTTGTATCATGGTATAAAATATTTATGCAAAGTTTTGACGAAACGTCTAAACGATATGTTATTTCTAAATAATATGAAATAGAGTCCAAATATTGCCCTGTTTTAAAAGATCACCTTATTATTTAACGCATTAATCTTCAAATATCTTCACTCCCCCTAATTGTTTCACGTGAAACAATCGGATACACAAACGATTTTTAATATAATGTTTCACGTGAAACAATCAAAATAGACAATTATTTCTATATTTGTATTAAAATATTTGCGTATTTGATCAATATGGCATAATCTAGAACCATAAACTAAACTAAATTATTTGATAAAGGATGATCAATGGCACAACAAAAACGTAAACTTGGCAGGGGCCTTAACTCACTATTATCTTCAACTAGATTGCAAGAGATTTCAGAGGAGCCGCAAGAACATATAAACGATGAAGAAAAAAACAATATTGGTCAAAATAACGGTGGTAAACCCGTCATTACCACAAATAGTATACTCGAAATCAATGTAGAGAGAGTGACCATAAACCCGCACCAACCGAGACAGTTATGGGACCAGAAAGAACTCGAGTCATTGAGTTTATCAATCAAATCTAATGGGGTCATACAGCCTATTCTTGTACGAAAAATGGGGGACGGCTATCAACTCATAGCAGGAGAACGTCGCCTTAGAGCTTCAAAGATGGCTGGAAAGGAAAGCATTCCAGCTGTAGTCAAGGATGCTACTGAAACAGAAATTGTGGAATGGGCACTCGTTGAAAACATTCACAGGGCAGACCTAAACGCCTTAGAGCGCGCTAAAGCTTACAATCACTATATTAATGAATTTTCGTTAACCCAACAGGAAGCTTCAGAACGAATAGGTGAAAACCGATCAACTATCGCTAACTACCTGAGATTACTAGACTTACAACCAGAGATCCAGGAGATGGTTAATCAAAATTTGCTCACCATGGGGCATGCGCGGTGCTTACTTAGCGTCGACGATAAGGTTGATCAACTAAACTTTGCAGCCAAAGCAATTCGAGCAGGGTGGTCAGTACGAGCACTCGAAAACGAAGTAAAAAAATACAACAGTCCAAAGGAAGATAAAAAAGATGAAGGTGGTAACACCCATATCACAGACCTAGCCCTTAGCATGACGCGAAGTATCGGCTCTAAGGTCAGTATCAAAGCAGGTAAAGGTAAGGGGCATAAGGGAAAGGTAATTATCGAATATTATTCATTGGACGATTTTGATAAAATAAAAGACCGTATAATGAATCCTTAAGCAGTGGCGCATGTTGAATATTAAAAAAATAATGATAAAATGGTGGACCATTAAGCTATTTTAGGAATTGAACTATCGATTTTAAAATGACACCAACCAGATGCCTGTTACATATAAGTTTCGCTTGTATTGTAGGCATATTGTCACTTTCGAAACTAATTAATTCTGATTATAATACACCGCTTAACGCCACAAAGAACAGTAGGGTGACTATTGAAATGATTAATCCCAATAGTGATGATTTAGGATCACTTTGTCGATTGCCTGATATTGGCGCAAAAACGGCTCAAAATATTATCAACTATAGGGATCAATGCTTAACCATACAGAATAGAAATTTGCCTTTTGCAGAAATTAGTGATCTTAGCAATGTTAAGGGCATAGGACCAAAAACAATTAGCAAAATTCAACAATATATCACATTAACCAATATACGGTAATTATTCCGTTTTAAGCAAAGTAAAATATATGGAACAATGGCAAGTAGCAAGAACAGAAGGGGAGTGCGCCGGTAGTGGTGAAAAATTATTACCAGGCACGTCGTACTATGCATCACTAATTGATTGCGGAGAAACCTTTGAGAGAAAAGATTTTTCAATTTCATACTGGGACAATGAACATCCTGAAGTATTCAGTTATTGGTTAACGACAATACAGGCCCCTAATGAAAAGAAAAAATTACTCGTTGATGATAATATTCTTGTGAATCTATTCGAAAGACTTTCAGATACAGAAGTACCTGCAAAGTTAAACTTCAGATTTGTACTCACATTGATTCTTATGCGTAAAAGGCGCGTCAAATATGAAGGTTCTTATAAAAAAAATGGCCTTGAATTTTGGAAAATGCGTTTGGTGAGAGAAAAATCACATACCGAAGTACTTAATCCACAACTAACAGAATCAGAAATAAGTGAGGTTTCTCAAGAACTAAGCACTATATTAAATTCAGAACTAGAATGATCTTAAGTACTAAGAATTGTCCAGTATGATACTTTATACAAATCTAATCGCGCGCATTGTTATCGTTTTAATCATTGCGTTTACTGCTGGATGTGGCACTAAAACTATTTCCCAACAGTTACCCATTAAAACCACCGCACTCTCAATAAATGAACAACAAAACATTATCAATAGATACAATAAAACCATTACGTTTATTAACGACATCGGCGGTGTCATTACTGGAAAAATGGAAAATTGGGAAGTACAATTTGTCAGCGAGGGGGTACTCGAAAGAAATTATGGTCGTTTAGGCAGTTTTTTTTATAGGCCATCTCGAAGTCAAACAGAAGATGATTTATTTTCATTAAATATTGGCAAAACAAACTTACAGCAATTTCAAATCGGCGTAGCTGAGGACACCATTTGGTGGTACAACAAATTAAACGATACTGGTGATTGTTATAAAAATGGTTTTTCTAAAAAACGACAAAATCTATTTTCACAATTTAAATTCGATAAAATCCCTCAATTGCTTGGGTGGAAAAATATCAAAATCGATAAAGATCATCAGGTATCTGTATACAAAATTATTGATCAAATTGTCATCATGTGTAGAGATGTACGTAATGGTATAAAATATCCATCTAGATCTATACATTTTGAAAACAATGCAGAAATGAAACTTAAGTACATTATTTTGTATAATAGTGATGGGACACCTATTATTAAAAATGAAGTTTCTACATCAAAAAAGTTTAAAACGCACTATTTACCACATGCATTTAAACTTATTCCACTTGAAAACAATCCCCATAAAATACAATATTTTACAATCAAGCTAAGTAAATATTTATTAAAAAAATACCGAGACTCATTTTTTGTAAAACCATCAGATCATGAGCAAAGGTTTCCATGTCATTAAGGAATATTATGCCGCATCAATCAACCTATTTTATCGCACTATTTGTTTTATTGTGTGGACAACCTCTTTTTGCCAAAAACACAATGGTAAATATTAATGCCACCGCACATACGCGTGGCACTTATGTCGTTACAGAAGTTAACAACGATGAAAATAGTAACTTATTTATTATTCATCATCGCAAAAAAGGTACCCGTTATTTTACTTCGAGTGATCTGTTTAGTGGCCACATTGTAAAGACAGTCACTCAGCATAATCGACTTTTTGTTTATTTTGATAACGGTAGTTGCCAAAGCTATGCAGGTAACAAACCACGAAGCGAAAAAGGCATTCCTAATAACACCAAACTTGTTGCAATCGCTGTTAAAGATAATTACCATTATCTATTATTAAAAGCAACAGCAGATATTCAACTTTTGCCATTTCAGCCGTTATACGATCAACCTGAAGTGATTGAACAAAACACAGATGATACCATAGATGTAGTAGCCACTCCTGAATCATCATTTCTTAATTTTTCAAATGAACAATATTTTATCGTGGTTTCCGTCAATAATAATCCATGGTTAGCTATCGATGACCAATCACTCCAAATCGATGGCTATCGGAATGTATCGTTATTTGTAGCTGATGATAATTCATTTGAAATCTATGGTACAAGAGAAAATACACTTTACCAAAATAGATATATACCACAACAGCTTGAAGCAAATGTTAAACAAATTGCATCTAATATCAATACATATAAATTAATTCCCTATAGTGATTCTAAAGCGGTAATCACAACTCAAAAAGATGAGCAACATCAAGATATATTTGTTCTGCACCAAATTGAACAACAACAAAACGTACCGCCCGTAGTACTACACACTAATGATAATGCGCATCTTAACATTCAATTTAATCAATGGGCAGTTGCCGTTTCAACAGAAGCAATAACATTTTATAATTGGGATAAAGATCAAAAAATAAATGGCACTTCATATACCTTACAAGGCAAATTCTTAACATCAACACCTGATTGTCTATATATCAATCCCCCTCAAGATTATATTTGGTTACGCACATTATATGATTTAGAGACAACCGAATATGTCAGTACGGCAATGATTATTTTGATCATGTTTACGGCCTTTAGTATGCAACAAAAACAAACAAGGGCGATCACCCATATTCAAACAGCTTCTTCATTTAAAAGAATCATTGCATTACTGATCGATTTATTCCCATGCTGTTTTATAACTTCTTCAATTCAAAACGAAATCATCTCTGTTTTCATTAAAATAAATGAAGATGCCTCTACCATCAACGCAATAGAACTCATTAATTATTCACCAGAATATCAGTTAATGCAATTTAAGTTTTACTTTACATTATCCATTGTTATTTGTCTTTATTTTCTAATCTTAGAATTATTATTAAAAAGAACCCCTGGTAAGATGATAATGAAACTATTCATTGTCAATGAGCATGGTGAAATTCCCACTATATTGCAAACAACACTCAGAAATATTACCCGTGTGGTAGAAGTGTATCCTCGCGTACCATTATTTATGCTTATTCTTATCACCGTAAGCCGTAAGAAACAGCGACTCGGTGATTTATTAGCCAAGACAATTGTTACCCCCAATACGCCAGAAGAAATACAAGCAAAAGTAAATTATGAAAGTACCCTCAAATCCAAGGAGAGTACATTAGAAGTTGACGATACCTTTTAATTTAAGTAAGTGTTGACATATTATTTTGGCGATTTAAATATCCAGACAGTCTGTCTCTATATTCTCTTACCATTAATAGACCATATCCAATCAATGCAAATAAACCGCTTAAATAACTGCGATGAGACTCATTTAATTCACTATGTTTACTCAATATGTATAATGAAATAAAATATATTAGAGCACCTGCTACTGTTGCAATAATCACGCTTGTCAGACGCTTAATCCAAACAATTATAGGCCATTGAAATACGATAAAAGAAGTAATGGTAATAAAAATGTTGGCGCCAATTAATGCCAATGTTACTGCTAGGCAAATACCGTTAATTTGATATGACTTATAAAACGGTATAAATAGGGAAGCAAGTATACATAATTGAAATAGTCGATTAATAAGTAACCAATGTAATTTTTTTGTCACATAATATATTGGTGAAAATTGCCCCACATACGCCAGCGAATAACCATAGACAGATAAATAACTGAGTAACGTTCCGATATCACGATATTTTTCAGGTAACACCATAACTACAATATCACTATATACATATAATGCAAAGAAAAAAGGTATTGTTGTAGATTGCGTAATTTTTACTATTTGAATCATGACACGTTGTAAACGATCATTATCAAATTGTATTTTTGCCAATGTTGGAAAACCTATCGAAATATTTATTTGCAAAAACAACGTTGATGAAGCAATGATGACCACCATAGCCAAATTATAAATACCCAAAGTCGTTTCATCAGAAATCAGGCCAAGATAAAATATATCTACCTTCACTGATAATTGAAATCCTATTGTAAGAATATAAACCATAAACCCATATTTTAATAATTCCTTAACAATGGCATAATTGAATGAAAAACGTGGTCTATATTTATGAAACTTATAACTCATGAAACAAATGGATGCCACAACAATAATTTCACTCAATACCAATGCCAAGGCACTCTTAAATATATATGCTGTAATAATCGCGAAGATTAGTCCAATGAAATGAGCAGAAAATAGAATCAACTTATATCGCTTAAATTCAAGCCGTTTTTGCATTAATATAAGTGATACATTGGTATAGCCATCAAAAAATAAGATTAAAGCGCTAAGCCTTAGGAGTGGTACAAATTGCTCACTAGCATAAACACCGCCTAGCATTGAAACAAATGGGGCACCAAAAAAAACCAATATCATTAAACCAATATTTCGAACGAGGTTTATAGACCATGCGGAATTTAAATAATCATCATATTCCCCCCCTGGATTTTGAATCAGTGCTTGCTGCATGCCGGCATCAGATAAAGCTTGAAGCATTAGCAAAACACCCGATATCAAACTCATTACCCCAAAATCACTTGGCAACAATATCCAGGCTAAAACCTGTAGACGTACAAGGCGTAAGATTTGCTGTGCCATGCCACCAGCAAATCCCCAACCACACGCACGAATGCAACGTGCTGCCAAAGTATCTTGTTGTACAAAATGTTTAATGTTCATCGATATCATTATCGGCTAGATAATATGTTCAACAACCATTATTAAATAGATTATGAAATTGCAACGTAACAATGCATCACTAATGCAATTATGATTGGTTTGTAAGTATATCAATTCCAGGAAGCGCTTCCAAAGTCGCTATAGTTATAGGACGCAATCGCGCGTCAAAATCACCATAGTATTCACCAGAGGTGATCCATACAGGCACATAATTAAGATTCATTGAACCAATAACATCGAAGTCAAAACGATCGCCTACATATATGCATTGCTCGCCTGACAATTGCATTCTTTCTAGTGCAACTTCAAATATTTTTCTATCAGGTTTTGTCGATTGCTCCAATGCAGAATCAACCATGACATCAAAATATTTGTCATATCCGTAATGGTTACACCAACCTTCAGTATTTCCCCAATTATTGCTAATACATGCCAAACGAAACTGTTTGCTTAATTGCGCCAATATCGGTAGATTTCTTTCTAAGTAAAAAGCACAATCATCACTAAACTGTTTTGCAATAGTCGCAGGCGTCCAATTGGTTTTATCGTGAAGTTGAGCTTCACACATTCTAATATGTAATTGCTCAAGGATACGTTCAACAGTGCCATGTAACAACAAAGATTCTGTGCCTGCGATATGTTCTATCGCGTTGGCCGCAGACATCGCTAATTTCCGAAACTGAGGCACATCGATATGACCAACCTTATCACATAACAGTTTATAAATGCGACTAAACCAATCGACACCATCGCTGTCTAATGTACCGCCAAAATCAAATATTATTGCCTCTATATTGTTTTTCATGTTATCTCTTTATATTCAGTTTAAGGTTGTTCAAATTTACAAACAACATCATATTTATTTCCATTAAATTGTTCAGCATGCCAATCACTCTTTAACATAGCAAGTTTCAACGTTGGACATTTAAACTTGGTATGATAATTGGTTTCAAGCGAACGTCCCATGCCAACAAAAACCAACAAATTCACGCCGTTTGTTACATCGTTACATTCATCTGATACCTCATCTAACCTTACTTGCGGTAAATGTCCACCAGATCCTAAAATACGAATGCGCCTTGTTTGCAACAAATAACCTAACATTTCATCATCACGTGTTAAAGCGCCTACCACGGTTTTACATTCATTAACGGTAATATCATTTGAAGCAGGTAAATCATTGGCAATAATAAATACCGTAGCACCCATTTTAGCAAGTTGGCGTGCAAGCGGTAAGCACCCCAAGATAAAATCTGAACCAGCGTTGTCTACAAAAATCATCACGCGTGTGATTTTCTCATTCAAATAATAAGTGCTCCATTGATCATAATCATCAACACACCAAGGACGCTTGGGTAATTGGTTCATCGTTTTATAAAAATCAAGTCCGCCCTCATCTCTTATTTTATTAATAATATCACGTTGACCCATATCAAAAATATTACCTGCAAATATACCTTGGGTAAGTACCTTTACTAATTGTTTACTTGGCAGTTTATCATGCGCTGTAATTAAGCGATGGTAATGTTTGCTTGCAGAAATATTTTCAGAAGCTTTCAATTTTAAATAAGGATCGTGAAATTTAAATTGTTCTAATATTTGAAATCTAATTTCATCTAACAATGAAATCGATAGAAAAACATCGTCTCCCTTTTTATACAACATATCTATCTCTGACTTAAATGCTTTCTTAGCCGAAACAAGTATTGCATCTAATGAAAGTCTATCCTCAACGGGTTCATGTCTATATTGATCAAGGATATGATCAAAACTATCAATAGCTGATGACAACCAATATGCTTTTGAATCTGGACATAAGCCGATGTCCCACGTATCTGCATTATATAAATCAGGATCAGAAATAAGATTAAAAATCGCCATATAGTATCCTTAATAAGTAACAACCAAAGAAGCTAGTTGACACAATATCTCCCGAGAAGCTGTTTTAAGTGTATCTGGCAAAAGTAGAATCGCTTCTTCAATAATTTCTTTTGCCCGTGCTCTGGCATAATCAAAGGACCCAGCATCGGTCATTTTCTGAATTAAATCTTCAAACCGACCTACTTCATGAGATGCCAAAATAGAACGTGCAGTATCACTTTCTTCAAGTGTCGCATGCTTTAAATAATGTATCATTGGTAACGTTAACTTCTCTTTTAATAAATCTATGCCCAATGTTTTACCGGCGATAGCTTCGGTTCCCATCAAATCTAAAAGGTCATCATTTATTTGAAACGCCTCACCAAGTTTCCATCCAAACTGTTGCATTGCCTCACAAATGGCTACTTCCTGCTTAGATGCCCAACACCCTAGATAGCAACTTGCCGCAATTAAACTGGCGGTTTTTCCGCCGATGATTTGAAAATATTCTTCCTCAGTTAAATGCAAATTTCCACGATGATGTAATTGCAATAATTCGCCTTCACACACCGTTGTTGCAGTATTTGCAACAATACGAGATGCTTGTTGCTGATTAATTGAACTACATAAATGAAAAGAGTGACTAATGAGCAAATCGCCTAAAATAACAGCGGCCTCATTACCGTGTAAAGCGTTTATCGTTTTCCCTTTACGGCGTGAATCAGCTTCATCAAGTACATCATCATGAACCAACGTTGCCATATGAACCATTTCCATCACTGCACCGAGTGTAAAATGATCATCGTTTAATTCTCCTGTTGCCTTGCCTGCTAAAATCACCAACATTGGTCTTAGCATTTTGCCTCGAAAATGCGCAACTTGATTAATCATCTCTGAAATAACCCCAGAGGCACTTGTTAATTCAGCATCAAAGACACGTTGCACGGCAGCAAGTTCATCAGCAACCAAATCACACACATCAACTAGCGATATTTTATTATTTTCTATCGGTAACAATTTTTTATTTCTCTTTATAGATGTTAAATTTATTTTGTAAATCTTTTGTAATTTCGCCAGGTATACCATTACCTATCACCCGACGATCAATTTCAACTACGGGAATGACTTCCGCTGCAGTACCAGTCAAAAACATTTCTGACGCACTGTATAAGTCATATTTTGTCATATCTTTTTCAACCACCTTATAGCCACCATCAGTTGCTAAACGCATCACCACCCCGCGTGTTATACCCGATAAGGCGCCAGCAGATATTGGTGGCGTACATATGATGCCATTGGAAATAATAAATACATTATCGCCTGTTGCCTCGGCAACATATCCCAAGTGATTATACATTATC
>Ga0255039_10000097_pt1 | contig 28574 bp, 37 predicted proteins | sample BC1_12_1_MG_FD_181713 | JGI IMG/M metagenome (GOLD analysis project Ga0255039, IMG submission 181713) | Seawater microbial communities from Strait of Georgia, British Columbia, Canada - BC1_12_1 | ecosystem: Environmental > Aquatic > Marine > Strait | place: Canada: British Columbia | collected... | reverse complement strand
AAACAATCCTAAAAAATTTATGGATTGCCAAATTATCATAAACCTTTAAAAAACAAAACAATGCTTAACTTAATTTTTTTATTTATATCGTGTATTATTTTATTTATTTGCGGAATGCAATTAATTAAAAATAGAACGATTCAAAAGGCCGTTTTTATCGACCTTATTATTTCCTTAACCATATTTATATTAACCTTAAAATTTTAACAAAATGGAAAACCTTAATTTTTACAAACACGAACAACAAGACAAAATGCCAGTATTACCGCTCCCATACAATCAACCGGATTTTTATTTTTACGATGAAGAGCTTGAAATTGCCTATTGCATGCTTAAAAACAAAAACCATTTGGAGCTTGAAATTTCAAAAATTGACATTCTTAAAGGTCAGGATCATGTAATTGATTTCGACGTTGTTTCCGAAGATTATTATATTTTATATAGCGAAGTTGAATTCGTTCAACAATTTGCCGACAATATGGAGGTCGAAAAACGTATATCTTTAGACGAAATTGAAATTACTCCGGCCGAAGTTAAGGAGTTATTTATTTCCAAAAGCATTATAAAAGCCGAGGATAATCTGAATAAATTATTCGGTTCATTTAACGACATTTTTTAAGATGGAAATTTTAAACGACCAAATTAAACGCGCATTAAGTTGGACAAGGTCCAAACCTGAAAGCGATGAAACCGACCTTTTAACAATCACGAAAATTTACGGCGGCGCTTCCGCTTCGATTTTGGAATTAGCCGGTTTAAACGAAACGTTTCATATTGAAAAAATCAAAGCTTTAAAACATAAAATTGTTATAAGCTCGGAGGATTGCAAAAAAATAGTCATTATATTAATCAACGAAAATTTATAAACAAATGGAAAAACTAATTAAAATACAAGCGGAGTTAAAAGCTCCCAAAAATCAATTTAACGCATTCGGAAAATACAAGTATAGAAATTGCGAGGATATTCTTGAAGCGGTTAAACCATTGCTTAAAACAAATAAATGTACTTTAGTTTTAACCGACGAAATTAAAGAAATCGGAAACGTTTTATTTGTCGAAGCCAAAGCGATATTTTCAGACGGCGACGCAAAAGTTGAGGTGTGCGCTCATGCTGGGATCGATATAAACCGCAAGGGAATGGACGTCGCGCAAAGTTTTGGAAGCTCTTCAAGTTACGCGAGAAAATACGCTTTAAACGGTTTATTTCTTATCGACGACACAAAAGACGCCGACGCGACAAATAAGCACGAAAACGGCAAATCGGTTAATAAATGGCTAACAACCGACCAATTTAAAAAGGTTAAAGAAATGGCCCCGGATATGATTGCAAAATATTTGCAAAAATATGACGGCGTGACCTTGCAAAAGGACGGCATTATTTACGCAATGAAATCAGAATTTAAAAACGAACTTAAAAATTTATTATAAAATGGGACAATCTAAAAATTTATATATAGCGCATCGAGAGGAAAAGCTTGCGACAATGAACCGAAAAGATTTATCGAACGAGGCGGAACAATACGCAATGCTTTTAATGGAGAACAAACAACCGGAGGAAGTGCTTGCGCAGACGCTGAGAGTTGAAACTTTTGTAACTTCATTAAACAAAAGCTTAAAAGCTGAAATAACCGAAGCCGTAAGTTTTGGCGGTGTTGAATATTCAGAAGGCCAAAGAACCGTTTTAAACTTTAAGGAGGATCCTCTTTATTTGGATTTATACAATGAGTTAAAAAGCCGCGAGGATTTACTCAAGGCGCGCGCTAAATTAATGAAGCCAATATTTGACGAAAACGGCGAAGAGGTGCCGCTTGTTAGCTCAAAAACGTCATCATTTATAAAATCGGTTATCAAATGAAAAGGTTTCATTATATAGATAAAAATGAAGAAGAGCAACTCGATTTAATTGAATTATTTAATTTTGCTTTAGATTATAAATATACTTACGATCAAATTATTTGTATTTTATCAATTTTAACGAAGCATATAAAAATAAAAGAAAAATGATAACAGTAAATAGTTTAAGCGGCGGAAAAACTTCGTCTTTTATGGCCGAAAAATACCCGGCCGATTTTAATGTTTTTGCCCTTGTTACGATTGAAGCGGAATATTGTAAACCAAAAGACAAAAGTTTAATAAATTACATAAGCAATAAATTAAACAAGGATTTTATTGCAACGGTGGAAAGCGATAAAACCCTTTTTGTTGTTCGCGATTTAGAACAAAAAATCGGGAAAAATATCGATTGGGTTGCCGGCGATACATTTGAAAAAGTGATTCAGTATAAAAAAGCTTTACCTAATCAAATGTGGAGGTTTTGCACGACAAAAATGAAAATGCAACCAATTTTTGATTTTTGTCAACAAAATATTAAGGAGGTTGTCGACATGAGGGTGGGGTTTAGATATGACGAAAAGGAAAGAGCCGAAAGAAATAAAACAAATACAACATTTAAAACGGTTGTCGGTAAATCAAAAAACGGCCGTAATATTTGGAAAGAGATATACTGGCGAGAATTAAGTTTTCCCTTAGTCAAAAGTAGGGTTTCTCATTTGGAAGTATATAATTGGTCTAAAAAAAGCGGTTTGATATTTCCGGAAGATAGTAATTGCGTTGGTTGCTTCCATAAACCAATACAACAACTTAGAAAAAATTGGGACGACGAACCGTTAAAAATGCAATGGTTTCAGGATATGGAAAAATTAACAAATCGAACGTTTAAGAACGGCGCTAAATATGAAAATATTAAAAAATTAGGTTTACAAAAAAACTTTTTTTTCGGAACCGGATCGGGTTGTTCAAGCGGTTTTTGTACTGATTAAAATAAATAAAATGAATAAGGAAATTATAGGAATGAAAATAAGGGAAGGCCGGAAACGTTTCGGATGGACTCAATCGCAGCTAGCAAAAGAAACCGGGACAACCTTGCAAACTATTAACACAATCGAAAAAGGGAAAGCAAATACAACGATTGAATTGTTATTAAAAATTGAGGAGGTCCTGATTTTAGAAATATTTAAGTAATAAAACGCAACACATTGAAACGTTTCTTTATACCCTTTATGCGTTTTAAAATATTTTTTTACAAAAAAAGTAAAAATTTCCGAAAAAATGCGTCCAATGTGTTGCGATGCTAAAAAAAGCCAGTAACGCCAACGGTTTAGACCGCAACACATTGAAAAAATAAAGTGTTGCGATTAGCTGCAAAAGTGTTGCGATTTGATAAATTAACCAAAAAACGATAAATAAATGATGAAAAATAAAAAAATTACCGTCTTTAAGGATTTGTATAAAACAAAAGACGTACCTTATATTGTTACATTAGAAAAAATACTTGAGCGCATTAAAAACGGCAACGATAAGGTGCTGATCAACCAAATAAGAAAAGCCAAAAGCAAAGAGGAAAAAAATAAATTAAAGACTAAACTCCCGGCTATTTTATTTCAGGGCGAGTTTTCGCACCGCGCAATTATTGGATTGGTCAATTCTTCGGGCCTTATGATTTTAGACTTTGACGACATAACCGAGGAAAAGGAGCTGAAAAATACATTTGAAACGCTTAAAGAAAACCCTTTTATTGTATCGGTTTTTTTAAGCCCCTCCGGAAATGGTTTAAAAGCAATCGTTCAAATTGACGAAAATGATTCCGCAAACTATTCCCATATTTTTAAGGCATTTAAAAAAGAATATAATTACAAATATTTTGATATTTCAACTTCTGACCTTTCGCGGGTTTGTTTTTCGTCTTACGATCCTGATATATATATTAATTACGACGCTAAAATATATAAGCCCTTAATTATTGATGAAGGTTTTGAGGTAGTAAACAAGGAACCAATACTTCCAATATACGACGAGGATATTATTGCCAGTAAAATAATGAATTTTAAATTTACTAAATCGTTTATTGAGGGCGAAAGGAATGCCTTTCTTTTTGACGTTGCCGGGTTGTTTTGCGAATATGGTATTTGTCAAAGTTACGCGATAGGTTATATTTTAAACAACGTCGTAATCGGAGAATTTTCAACCCGAGAAGCTGAACACGCAATAAAAAGCGCATATAAAAAGCGGGATTTTAATATAAAGTTTTTTGAAAATAACCAAATAATAAAAGCCGTAAAGAAGGACATAAGCAAGGGCAAAAATATTGTTACAAAAAAATACAATATTGAAGAGGAAGTTTTTAACAAAATAAGCGAAAATTTGGAATTGGTTGATTTTTGGACTATTAAAGAGGACAAGCAAGGCAACGAAAAGGTTTCAATAAACCCGGCAAAATTCAAGCTATTTCTTGAAATGAACGGATTTAAAAAGTATTTTCCAAATGATACCTTAAAGCCAATATTCGTATTAATACATTCAAACAAGGTAAGGGAAACGTCTATTGAGAAAATAAAGGATTTTGTTTTAAACTACCTTTTTGAGAAAGGCGAAACAACCGTTTGGAATTTTTGCGCGGCAAATTTTAAGATATTTCAAGAAAATTTTCTTTCCATGTTAGACAGTATCGATTTACTCATGCTCAAGGATCAAAGAAACAAATCGTTTATTTCATTCGAAAACGGTATTTTGGAGGTTACAAAAGACCGCATAAAATTAGTCGATTATTTAGACGTCAACGGTTACGTTTGGGAAAATCAAATAATAAGGCGAAAATTTGAACCTTTAAAAGAGGTCGAAAATGATTATAAAAAATTTATAAATAACATTTCTAACAATAAACCGCTTCCGCTTGAGTGCTGCGTTGGTTATTTGTTGAGCAATTATAAGAATAAAACCGACAATACCTCCATTATATTAAACGACGAAGTTATTTCAGATAATCCTGAAGGCGGAACCGGGAAGGGTTTATTTGTGCAAGGGTTAAAACAAATAAGAAATATTTCGATTTTAGACGGCAAAGCATTCGACGATAAAAAAAGTTTTGCATTTCAAACGGTCCGGCAAGAAACGAATATTTTGGTATTTGACGACGTGAAGAAAAATTTTAACTTTGAAAATATATTTTCTTTAGTAACCGAAGGCATAACTTTGGAGCGTAAAAATAAAGACGCTCTAAAATTAACCGTTGAGGATTCGCCTAAAATATTAATTTCGACTAATTACGCGATAAAGGGCGCCGGTTGGTCCAACGATCGAAGAAGGCACGAAATCGAGTTTTGTCAGTTTTACGGCCGTAATTTAACGCCGTTCGATGAATTTGGCCGTCAATTATTCGACGACTGGAGCGAAAAGGATTTTCAAAAATTTGATAATTACATGATTTCTTGCATTCAAAAATATTTAAATAATGGCTTATTGACTCAGGAGGCGACAAATACGAAGCTGCGTAAATTAATAGCTGAGTCGTCGATGGAATTTATTGAGTTTATGAAGGACAAAGATAATTTCGTACTTAACGAAAGGCATAACAAAAAGCAAGTTTTCGACGCTTTTGTTGAGGAATATAATGATTTTAAAAAATGGCTAACAAGGAAAAAATTCAATATTTGGGTTAAAAAATACGCCGATTATAATGAGCTTAAATTTGACGAAGGGAATACTTCCGGGAACCGTTGGTTTATTTTAGAGTCAAATGAAGACGAAATTATTGAAGAAACCGAAACACCGTTTTAAATGAATTATTGTATATATAAAAATAGGGAATTATCAGTTTCTCAATATTTAGATTATGAGCTAAACCTTGAAAGGCCAAAAGTTTATTGCAACAACGGCGAAAAGCTTGTTTTTGTCAGCAAAGCAATAAATAATAAAAAGGCACATTTTAGATATAAAAACGTTCCGGAATGGTATTCTTTAAAATACGGCCATAAAGGAGAAAGCGAAAAGCATTTGATAATTAAAGAACATTTGTATAAGCTTTTAAAAGCGCATAATTACGCGCCGGTAATGGAGCAACAAATTGAAAATTTGCGTCCTGATATACTTGAAGAGGATCGTAAAATGGCTTACGAAATTGTTACTTCGTCAATTACTGACAAGGAAATTATTGATAAAACGAATAAATATAAGGAAATGGGGCTAATTGTGTTTTGGTATTTCCACGAAAAAAGAAAACATTTCGCCCATTTAATGGAAAAAATGCCGGGATATTTGTTTTTATTGGATTTCTCAAAGGATCGAAAAGAATATTTAAAATTTTATAATCAAAAAAACTATATTAAAATATGAACAAAGAAAACAAAAAACGATACATTGCACTCAAGGAAAAAATTGACCGTATAAAATACCCTAACGTTCCCTATCCGGTGCCGCCTTTAACGCATGAAAGAGGGGCAAACGATTTAACTAAGCTAATTAAAAACTTTCTAAACTGGCAAGGATGGCAAGCGGAGCGCATTAATACTATGGGCCGAATGGTTGGAAAGAAACAAATAAAAACGGACGTCGTCGGACTTCCTCAAGTTGTCGGAAGCCAAAAATATATAAAGGGAACGGGAACGAAAGGATCCGCCGACATAAGCGCAACAATAAAAGGGCGAAGCGTTAAAATCGAGGTTAAATACGGTAAGGACCGCCAAAGCGATGAACAAAAAGAATATCAAAAGCACATTGAAAGCGCCGGAGGTATATATTACATTGCGCGCACATTCGACGAATTTATTGAATTTTACGACAAAATAATTAAAACCTTTTAACATGACAAATACAATTCAAATAATATTTATTTTACTATTAATTTTTACTTCGGCTTTTTTTGGTTGTTGGTCCTTGCTTGCTTCCATATTAATAGCTATAACAATATTTTTAATATTTAACAATGAACAAAATGAAGGATAAACTTATAATAAAATTAGCGGACCTAAAAGGCCAAATTTCAACAATTGAGCAAAAAATTAAAATTGATCAGGAAGGAAAAAACGTCATATTTTGTAAAAATGTATTTCCCGAAATGCTCAAATATATCGAGGAAAACTATAATTTAAACGCTAATAAGATAATCGGCCGAAGCCGCAAAATGAAGATCAAAACAATAAGGAATTTTTTGATTTTGGCAATACTGGAAAATGACCGGTTTTATATTACCTTAAAAAATTTAGGTATTTTATTTAACTTTCGGGACCATACGACAATATTAAACGCTAAACAATCGGCGTTAAATTTTATCACAACGGACGAGGGCGACCTTTATGAATACAATCTTATCCTTAAATATTTAGATAAACTTTATGATCAATATAATTTTTAATGAATAATTCAAATAAAATCACTATATTAGTAAAATATTTTTTAATCAAAATTTAACAAGATGGCCAAAATTTTAAATGTTTCCGTTAATGTTGAGAAAATCAACAAAGCGAAGTTAATTAAAGGAAAAAAAGGAACTTATTTATCGCTAAATATTGCGATAAATGACGAAAAGGACCAATTCGAAAACGATTGTTCGGTTTGGGAAAACCAGTCAAAGGAGGAAAGGGACGCAAAAGCCGAGAAAAATTATTTAGGGAACGGAAAAATAATTTGGAGCAACGATCCTGAAAGCTCAAAAGCTCAAGAAATGGAGGAAGAAACGGACCTCCCTTTTTAAAATATTAGTTTTGTTTTGCCCGGTTGTCAGAAATGGCGCCGGGTTTTTAAATTATAGACATGACAAAAGAGGAAATAAAGGACAAAATCGATATTCGCAAGGTTTGGATTGAACAATTGGAAGTAAAAAAATCAATTTGGGAGTCTGAAATTAAGGAGTTTATTGATATACTTAATAAACAAAATGAAAGAGTTAACAATAACAAATGAAGACAACATGGCACTAATGGCAAGGTATGAAGATAATTACTTTGACCTTGCAATAGTAGATCCTCCTTATGGGATAGGGCAAGATGGACACTTTCAAGAAAATAAAAACGGATGGAAAGATTACGAGTTTAAAAATTGGGATAACGAAACACCAAAAGATGAATATTTTATTCAACTTTTTAGAGTAAGTAAAAAGCAAATTATATGGGGTGGCAACTATTTCAAATTTCTTTGGAATTACTCGAATAGTTTTTTAATCTGGAATAAAATGCAAAGAAATTTCACTTTAGCAGATGGCGAGTTAGCTTGGTATTCTGAAACAAAAAAAGCGATGCGAACTTTTGATTTTAGTAGAGGTGGTGCTTTAGCTGATAATAACAAAAATGGCGGAAGATTCCACCCAACTCAAAAACCTGTTAAACTATACGAATGGCTTTTAATGAATTACGCTAAAGAAGGAGATAAAATACTTGATACTCATTTAGGAAGTGGAAGTATAGCCATAGCCATAGACAACGTAAACAAGATTGATAAAATGAATTTAACTTTAACTGCTTGTGAATTAGATAAAGAGTATTTTAATAAGTCAATGGAAAGAATTAAAACACAAACTGCACAACAAACCTTATTTTAATAAATAAATATCTATAAAGGGTGAATAATAGAATAAAATATTTAACTTTGTCGGTATTTTTCTTTATACTACAAAGATTTACAAACGAAATGCAAACGAATGGCCGGAGGATATAAAGCAATTAACAAGCACCCAAACGCGGGAAGCAACAATTTCAAGAACAACCCGCAAAACATCAATCAAAAAGGCGCCCCAAAGGGTAAAAGGGTTTCAACAATCATTAAGGAAATACTTGAAAGGGGCGATTTATCTTCAATTAGGGAGGACCTGAAAGACATTGACGACGGAAAAAAAGCCCTTGCAATTGAATTGTTAACGATTGCCTTTAGTAATTCCGACGAAATTAAGACTTCCGACAAATTAAACGCCATTAAGGAGGTCCTTGATCGTACCGACGGCAAAGCAACGCAAACGGTTGAAACAAACGTAACAGTCAAAGCGCCGCCAATATTTGGCCAAAACGGACTAAGGAAATAAATGTCGTTTAACTATATACCAGTAACAAATACTATAAAATTGAACGATTTCTTTCAGGAAGCTGCAAAGGAACCGCTTTTAATCATTCAAGGGAGTCAAGGGGCCTCTAAAACGGTATCGATTTTAATGTTAATTATTGACGCATTCCGGGAAAATCCGAGCTTAGAAATAACAATAGCGTCCGCCGAAAAGACTAAATTAATGGACACCGCTTTTCAGGACCTCAAAAAGATTTGCGTTGATTGGAATATTTGGGATTTTTTCAAATGGAATGATAATAAAAGTAAATTAACCGACAAAAATTCCCTTTCGGGCTTCATTGAGTTTATAGGATTGGATAAGGAGGACCTCGGAAAAGGTCGCCGTAGGGATATAATTTATATTAATGAGGTCAACAAGGTCAAACAAAAAAAGACTTTCGACATATCCCAAAGGGCTAAAAAGGTAATTGTTGATTTTAATGCCGATAAACGTTTTTATATTCACGAGCTAATCAACGAAAAAAACTTTATACAAGTGACCTTTGAAGGCAATGAAAAGATAAGCCCGGAGGAAAAACGCAATATATTGAGCTATAAAGAGCGCGGATATAACCCGGACGGAACTATAAAGTCGGAGTTTTACGCGAATAAATGGCGCGTTTATGGCCTCGGAGAGATTGGAGGCGTTGAGGGACGTATATATTATTGGAAAAGATGTACAAAAGAAGAGTATTTTAATATCGATACCGACGAAATTATTGGCGTTGATTGGGGGAAGGTGGATCCTTTTGCAATTGTAGGCGTGAAATATTACGACGGCCAATTATTTATACATGAATACAACTATTTTAGTGAAAATCAACTTCAAACGCGCATAGGGACCAACGCAATAAACGGCGAAACCGGATCAATTCCGGTTTATATGTTTAAAAAATTAGACATAAATCAAAACTTAACAGTTATTTGCGACAATAATAGACCGTTAAAGATTCGAGCGCTCAGGGCGGCCGGTTGGGAAAATACGACCGCAATAGGTAACAAGGTTAAAATTATTGAGCGCATTTCCATGATGCAAGAAATCGAGGTTTTTTATACTGAAACATCCGAGAACGTAGAAATTGAACAATTCGATAGTTGCTGGCGAAAAGACCGGTCGGGGAATGCACTCGAAGAGCGCGAGGACCTAAACAATCATACATTGGACGCGATTGAATATGTCGTTTTATACTTAAAATCAATAGGAAAATTTTAACAAAACTTACAAATATATGAAAATTAAAGAAATTCGTTGTCCTCGAAATCGTGAAAATAAGGTTTGCAATCAAAAATTGTTAGAATATGAGGGTAATTTGAACGACTCGATTGTTTATCCTTATTGTAGAAAATGCAAAAAATCGATAAAACTTGTTAACGAAAGAGTAGAATTATAAAAATTTTATTTATATTTGCTCGAAATCGAGCTTTTTAAAAGCCATAATTTCAATAAATGGCTTTAACTTTCTTACAAAAATTGAATATTTTCGGACGCTATAAAGTTGAGCAACCGATTAACGTCTTAACGACGGCCCAATATACACAACGAAATAAGAAACTTTTAAAAAAGGATTTTGTTGAATGGTATAAAACCAATCCTTTCGTCTTTTGGGCTATTCAAGAAAGGGCTAAAGCCGTTTCAAATGTTAAATTTTACTTCAAAGAAAATGGGGAATTATCTCAGAATGATATAACGGAGAAACTAAACCACCCGAATAAATACCAATCGCAACAAAATTTTTTAATTCAGGACCTAACTTTTCAATCGATTTTTGGCACGTCTTACTGGTACGTTAACAAATTAATCGATTCCCGGGGCTTTGCGGATCCGACAACCGACATTTTAAACATAAGCGCGGACAAACTTATTTTTTTAAATAAGCAAGGGCAATTATATGACGGCGATTATATCGCGGAAATGATTAAGAAGGATCCTGACCAAATTATTGTTAAATATATCGTTGATGAGGTAACTCGGGAAGTAAAAGAATTAAACGTTGCGGAATTGCTTCCGTATTTTGATACGTCAACTTTCACAAATCCTTATTTTTCACAATCAAGACTTGAGTCTTTGCAGTACATTGTTTCCAATTCTCAAGCTGCACTTGAAGCGCAAAATACATTTTTAAGCAATCCGGGAGGAATCGGGGCTTGGGTTTCGCGTAAAAAAGATGCAATCGGTTCGGCAATGTTAACCGAAAGGGAACGCAAAGAAATGGAGCAAGGGCAACAAAACGACTACGGCACGTTGTCAGGCCAAAGAAATATACAAATTATAGGAACGGACGTCGATTATATTTCTACAATCCCGAAAGTAAGCGATTTAAAGCTTAACGATACATTAATAAACGCCGGATTGACAATTTTCGGGTTGTTCGGATTGCCTAAAGAAGCGTTTTCCGCTTTGGCTTCAGGATCGACATTTGAAAATCAAAAAGAAGCTTACAAAGCATTTATCGAAAGCGAGGCGCAAAACCTTATCGACGACCGAACAAACAGTTTAAACAAGTATTTAGGATATACCGACGGAAAAATTGTCGGTTCGTTTTCTCATTTGGCGGTAATGCAAGAAGATGAAGAGCGCAAACAACGCATAAAAAAGGACGAAATAAGTATTTATTCGGACCTTTTAAGGTCAAATATAATCGATTCGACGGAGTTTCGGGGCTTAGTTTCTGAAATGATTGGCCTCGAAGAACGCGAGCTTGTTTCACAAAGCAACGATTCAGACATAAAAAGCCTATTATTTGACGCTTCGCTTAATTTGCGGGGGACCGTTGGAGGCGTTCAGGGTATTATATTGGTCAATCAAAGCGTTGCAAGGGGCGAAATAAGCCGGGACAATGGAATTAATTTGTTGGTTGAGGTTTACCAATATGACCGGGAAATTGCTGAAAGTTTGATAACAACGGCGCAAGGGCCGGCGGAATAAATTTAAAAACATGGAATTAGAGCTTAAAAAATTAGAACTATTAACAAAAAGGGAAGATATAAAGGACGAAATTAAGGCGTCTATATTGAAAAGAATTGAAACCCTAAAGGCGAAAACGGAGGTAAAAAAATGATAATTGCAAAAGAATTTCCAAATAAAGAATTTGCAACAAAAGCGGAACTATTTGAAGCATTAAGGACTAATAAAAAGACTTTAATCGCTCAAAAAAAGCTTATTACTAAGCAAGGCGACGCGATAAAACAAATTTTACCAACGGCAAACGCTGACAAAAAAGCAAATAAAGCGCTAACAATAGAGGACAAAAACGTTAATAAAATTAACGCTCAATTAGTTATTAATACGACCGGCTTAATGGATTCGCACGGCGACGTACATATTGCGGGGATATGGAACAAAACAATAAAAGAAAACCGCGGAATGTTGCTACTTCAGGAGCATGAAATGACATTTGACAAAATTATAAGCGACAAAGTAACGCCAAAAGCGCAAACGTTTGACTGGCATGAGCTTGGATTTGACTATAAAGGGCAAACGGAGGCTTTAGTTTTTGACGCGGAAATTGAAAAAAATCGAAATACTTTCATGTTCAACCAATACGTAAAAGGATATGTAAAAGAACATTCCGTTGGTATGAGATACGTAAAAATGGATTTGGCTATAAATTCAGAATCAGAAGAGGACAAAAGCGAAAAAATTGTTTGGGATAAATATATAAATACCGTCGCAAACAAAGAAGAGGCCGAAAATCAGGGCTATTTTTGGGCTATTCAAGAAGCCAAAGCAATCGAAGGAAGCGCCGTTGTGAAAGGATCAAACCACGCAACGCCAACCATAAACATTGAAGCCGCGAAAAGCACTTCAGAAAAAAACGAGCCGTCCCCGGACACTCAAAAGAAATTATTTTATCAATCATTATTTAAAAATTAGAAAAAAAAAGTTATGAAATTTAACGAATTTATCTTATCAAAAGGTTACAACGCCGAGCAATATGCCGGTTTAGAAGTAACTAAACAAGCGGAACTTCAATCGGAGTTTTTGTCTGAGGTTTCTAACAAATTAGAAACTAAAGCAAATAAAAACGATTTAGACGCTATTAACGCGAAAATCTCTAAAGCTACAACGCAAGAAGATTTGAAAAAAGCAACTGAAGAAATCGAAAGTTTAGCGCTAAAAGTTGCTAAAATTACGGAAAACGGCGGAAGCGGTTCAACTCGAAACACTTTCAAGAAAATCGTAGAAGAGCAAGTTAAAAGCAACAAAGGAAAAGACTTAAAAGATACAAGTCTTGAAGTTGTTGTTAAAGCGGATATTCTTTTTAACATTGCGGCAACTGCTGCGGGTGGAAATTTCCCATCAGACGACGCAAATGTTGACGCAAATATTTTGTTTGCAACTGCTATTGATTTGGGATTTGCTCAAAGATTATCGAGAGAAGCGACAATTTTAAATAAATTATCAGGAGCGACTCCTTTAATGGTAGGCGAAGCGTTGAAAGTTACGGTTCCTTATGACCAAACTGGCACGCCGATCAGAGTAACTGAGGCAAAAGGAAAGACAACTATCGCGGTAAAATTCCAAACGGAAAAGAAAGAAAGCGAGAAGTTACCTATTGTTTTTTACATATCTGAGGAATTTATGAATAGAGCAGATTATTTAGTTGCTGAAATTCAAAACTATATGCTTTTATTATTGACTGAAGTTTTGGAACAATTTGTTTTTGATTCTACAAGCGGTGTATTAAGCTATGCGCAAACGTTCACAACAATCGCGGGCTTAGAAATTACTGACGCTAACGAATACGACGCACTTAACGCGGTAGCGACTACAATGACCGACGCTAAGTTTATGCCTGACACCGTTGTAATGAATACGGTAGATGTTGCGAAAATGTTCGGAGCAAAAGGAACGGACGGACATTATTCTCTTGCAAATGGCGGTTCAATTAGAATGGTCGGAGAAACTAACCAATTAATGGTTGGAAATAAAATGTTGGACCTTATCGAAGTAGATAGCGACATTATCGCGGCGGGTACTTTCGCAATGTGCGATTGGCCGAAATTGCGTTTTGGTTTAGGCGATTTCGTTTCAAAAGCGAATCCTTATACTTTCATGCGTGATAATGTTGTTGAAAATGTAATTGAAGCACCGTTTGCGGTTATGTTACCGAGTAACTACGCGGGCGCGGTTATTTCTGACACATTTGCGAACGTAATAACTGATATTACACCGGCGTAATGACGAAAACAAAAGCAACCGCCAAAACTCAAGGAGCAAAAGCGGAAAGATCGAAAGGTAAAAAAGCCGAAACTCAGGAGCTTGTAAAATATGAGGGAAAACAAAAATTTGTAATTTCCAAAGATTTCGCAAGGTTTAAAAAGGGGGACGAGGTTGTTATTGTGTTCTTAAGAGCGCTAAAATGGAGAAGTAAAGGGATAATATAATGATATATATAACTCAACAATCTATGTTTGTAGGGGAGTTGGAAGTGATTCTTTCCGATAATTGCGCGCCCGATGAGCGACTTCAATATTTCATTGAGAAATATGAGCCGCAAATTTTGCGTAAAATTTTAGGTCAAAAGTTTTTCAACTCCTTGCAAACGGAATTAAATTCCGGCCTTACTGGCGAATGGGCGGTTCTTGTTAATGGAGGCAATTTTTTAATTGATGGGGTTACCTATCAATTTGAAGGCCTTAAAAACATAACCGCGGGCTTTATTTATTATTGGTATCACCGGGACAACGCTTATAATGTAGCGCAAACCGGCGGAACTTTACCAATGAGAACGGAAGCAACGAATAAAAGTATGGCGTTTAAACAGTTTACCGCATGGAATAAAGCGGTTGAATTAATAGATTGCGGGGATTATAGTCTTAAATCATTCCTTAAAAATTCAAGCTTAGAAGATTATGAGGTTAATTTGTACGGATTAAAAATAAAAGGTTTACAATGGCTTTAATAGTAGTCGATGAGGTTCAATATATAATTGACCAAATGAGAACGAAAGGGGAGGTCGAAATTGTTTCGGGCGCTCCGGTTGGATCCGTTCCTTGCGAGGTCGTTTATGATTGCGATGAATGTTTGAAAGCTTCCGATTTATCGGACGGCCTACACTCATGGTACAATAAAAGCCCTTTTTACTATTACGGCAATCGAAACGAAGTAAGAAATTTATTAGCGTTAAAGGACAAAAAAATAACCGGACGCGCGAAATATCCTTGCATCATTTTGGAACAACCCTTTACCGAGGTCCTGGAATATGGCCGAACAAATACAACGTTGCGTTTTCTTTTAGCTACAAAAACCGACGATTCAATGACTTACCAAAAAAGGTATGCGACAAATTTTAAAAATATTCTTTATCCTATGTTTGACGAATTTATTTCGGCAATGAAAAGGAGCGAAAATGTTTATACTCATGTTATAAAAAGTAAGACGGACGTCCCTTTTTATAGCGAGGAAGAAATTGTTGCAAATGATTTTTGGGACATTATTGACGTCAAAATTGAAATAAATTTTATTGAAAACTGTAAAAATAATAAATTATGTCTATAATAAAAGCCGACGGTTGCGCTTCAAGCAACCCAAATTCAAGCCGGTCAAACTGCTTGATCTCTCCAAAAGAAACTAAACGTTTGCTTTGGAGTCCTGATTTAAACTATCAATTATTGTTAAGCGTAATCGCTGACGAATCACTTTTTAAAGCGGAAATCGCTGCGGGAAAGGTTTTTGTAGGTCCTGAAATATACGACGTGCGAAATTCAACTATTAATGAGGCGCAAGTTGCTCAGGATAATAGCGGAAATTCTCAAGTTACGCGATTGACTTCAAACTTTGATATTGGTTTTGGTATCAAAATAGGTCAATGTATGCTAAGAAAGTTACAACCATGGAACGCGCGACAAGTGCAAGTTTGGGCGGTTGACGAAGTAAGCGGATTTGAGGGAAACCTTTCCGAAACTTCTACCGGCGTTGAATACTTGAAAGGAAACCTTTCACAATTGGTATTCCCTCCATCTATGCCAAGAAGAGTAAACAATAGTGATATTGTTTATCCTACTTTGAGATGGTTAGTTGACAAAGATATTATCGACCACGTTGAAACGGCGGGTTTTGATATTTCAAATATCGACGGAGTTGTTGACGTTGCGATAAGCGTGCCAAGTGCGGCCGGTGCATCGGTAACGGTTTCAATTACTGAAGGTTGCAACGGAACCGGAATTTTAGGTTTAGATACTGACCTTGAATTTTTGGATTCTTTAGCGGTTGTTCAAGTGCCAAGCTCAGTTTCTGACAACGGCGACGGAACTTATACGGCGGCTTTCTCTCCGGTTTTAAGTGCGGGAACGTATTCAGTAAACTTGGACGCGGTTACCGTTGAAGTTGCGGGATCTTCTGCAATTTACGGAGCTTTAGAAACACCTAAATCGTTCACAATTTCTTAATTATGATTTTCAAAGGAAGAAAGTTAAAAAAAGAGGAGTTTCGCGATAAACTGGCTAAACGCTTGGCAATGTCCCGAGGGCTTAGATGCTCGGAGGGCCATTATAAAAGAGCCGATTTTTTAATGAAAGAGGGCATTTATGACGAATACCTTTCGACATTTAAAAAAGAAAGCCCAAAAGCTAAGAAAAAAAGCGAGGAAAAGGGATAATTCAAATTTCGGCCGTCCTTTAAAAGACGGCCGTTTTTTTTTTAAAGTTATGATAAAAAAGAGTTGCGGTTGTAGGGGGACAAGTTTAACAAAAGAGAATTGGAACGATTTTCTTTTTTATGAGCTTACAGTTGCTAATAAATACCAAAAACGGCGCGTAATTGTGCGATATAACAACAATTTGACAACAATGAACGAGGGATTGGCTGAAAGTTTAGGATTAAAAATTTTAGGTTTGATAATTCCCGGAACGACAAACATAAATAATATTGAAATATATGAAGGACCATTTTAATAAACCGGAAATTTGCCCGGCCTATAATTTTTACAAAGCCGAGGAAAATATTAAATATTTATTGATTAATCAGGACCAAGAATTAAACCATATTGAAATATATGAGCTAAATAATACCTTAATAAATTTAAAGGAGTGGTTCAGTGAGCAATATAATGAGAAAGCTTATAAACAAAATTTAAGCGATTTAAAGAAAAAAATATTTTTGGAGCTTAAAATTATGGCATTAAGCGATATTTTAAAAACAATAAATTGCGTAAATACCGAGAAAATAAGTTTATTTTTGAATGAAAAAAACGTTGAAAAACTAAAAGAAAATTGTAAAAAATATAAGATTGCGTTTATAGATATTAAAAAAGACATGATTAACCAATTGGTGAGAAATATAAAAGGAATAAAAAACGACTATAATAGAACGTTAAATAAATTTGAAGATAGAAACGGAAATTTTAACTATATGAGGACGGCAATAAATGTGTTGCGAAATTTAGGGCTTCAACGCGATCCGATGAAAATAACCCTTGTTGAATGGTGTGAAATGATAAAATTAGCGGATGAACTTGCTTAAATTAAAAAATAATATTGCGGAACTGGCGGCAAATAAGGAAAAATTTGCGTTGGAGGTTGTGGACGACGAAGCTATTGAAATACTTCAAAATCGACTCGAAGAGGGAAAAGATTCAAAAGGCGGCTCATTTCCTGAATACGCGGACGAAACTATTGCAATAAAAAGGATTGAGGGCGGTTTTATTTCTTCGAGCGGGAATATAGCTTGGAAAGATACCGGGGGCTTTTATAACTCTATGTTTTTAAACAAACAAGAAAAATTTATTGAGATAGATAGTCAGGACTCTAACTATCCAAAAATTGCAGAAAGAGCGCCGGACGTTTTGGACGTTTCGGAGGAAGAGAACAAGGAAATATTTGAAAATAAAAGGGACGAATTAATTGAAGTTTTTCGAAAATTTTTATTAAATTAATTAATTATGGCGGGAGAAATAAAACCGATATTTAGCAAGGAAGCCGAGGCGCAACTTAATAAAATTAATAGCGAAATTTCGTTGATTTACGACAATGTTAAAGAATTGGATAAGATCAAACTCGATTTTAAAAGCTTCAAAGGTTATCAAAAAGCCGTTGAGGAACAAGAAAAATCGACGGAAAAATTAACCGCTTCGCAAAAAAAACTTGAAAAAGCTACCGAAAACTTATCGTTTGCCCAAAGTGAAGAGGGCAAAGAATTGGCACGTTTACGCCAGTTAACCAACCAACAAAACAAAGAAAACCGGGAAGCGGCAAAAGATGCGACAACGGCCGCGGATGGTTACGATCGATTAAGACTTGAATTAACAAAAGCCGAGAAAAAATATCGGGATTTAGCGTCAACTCAAGGCCTTGCAACGGCGGAAACTAAAAAAGCCCAACAAGAGGTTCAAGATTTAAGGCAAGCAATTGACGACATAAACGAACCAATCGGGCGTTTCAACGATAACGTCGGAAACTACGCGAGCGCAATTCCGGGATTTGACCGTTTAAACGGAGCGCTTTCAGGACTTGGAGTGAACTTGGACGGAATAGCGGCCGGGAGCGGAGGCGTTAAAAGCGCATTTGCAACCATTGGATCAGGTTTAGCGAGCGCAACGCGCGCCGGTTTGGCATTTATTGCGACTCCTATAGGGGCGGCAATTGCTGCACTTGTTGCGGTTGGAATTGCAACAAAGGCGTTTTTTGATTTCAACATTAAAATCGGGGAAACTAATATTTTAGTCGAACGATTGGCAAACACAACCGGAGCGGCAACCGATAAACTAAGGGAGCAAGCGACGGCAATAGAGAGCGCTTACGGAAAGGACTTTAACGAAGCGGTCCGGGAATTAGCAGATTTGCAACGCGATTTTGGCGTTTCATCTGAGGAAGCTTTTGAAATATACAACGATGGATTGGCGCGAGGCGGCGCCGCGAGTGGAGAATTTGGGGACAGTATTCGGGAATATGGCCAACTTTTTGCGGCCAATGGTTTCAGCGCTCAGGAATTTATCGACATTTTAAATACCGGAATTGATTTAGGAATTTACAACGATAAACTCCCGGACGCAATAAAAGAGGCCGGAATTAGTTTAAACGAGCAAACAAAAGCAACGCGCGAGGCCTTAGTTAATGCGTTCGGGGCTTCATTTACTGCGGATCTTTTGGACCAAGTAAATACCGGCGCGATAACTATTAAAGACGCTTTAAATTTAATCGCCGAAGAGTCTGAAAGAGTTGGTTTAAATCAGGAACAATTAGCAACTTTAACGGCGGACGTATTTCGAGGCGCGGGAGAGGACGCCGGGGGCGCTCAAAAAATATTTGAGGCACTAAATGAAAGCGTAAATTTAAGCGGAGAGGCGTTAAGCGATTTATCGGAAGCGCAAAGAAAAAGCGCGGAATTATTTAACGAATTAGAGAGAGCGCAAACAAGAGCTTTTAAAAGCGAGGCCGCGATTGCTTTTACGCAATCAATTAAAAATATTGGAACGCAAGCTTTAACGGTTATTATTAACCTTTTAGCTGATTATCGCGAAAGGGTTGTAAATACATTTAATACCGCGAAATTAGTTGTTTTTAATTTCAAGGAAATTTTACTAAACTTACCGCAAATATTTAAGGGATTAGGAAAAGATATTTTAGCGTTTGGCAATCAATATATTCAAACATTTAAAAACGTTGTTGAATCAATTAAAAAATTTAATTTTAAAGGTGCATTGGCTGATTTTAATAATTTAGAATTTAAATTTACTGAAACGGAAAACGTCGTTAAAAATTTAGACGGTGTTAAGGAATATATAGCACTAGAAGAAGAACGGAAAAACATTTTATTGGAACAAGCTAAACTTGAAGAACGAGCAACCGCCGGAGGTGCTGGCGGAAGAGGAGGCGATGACGACGAAAGCAAGGGTTTTGATGTTAGCGGAGCAATAAAAGCGGCCGGAATTAAAAACGCGAAAGCGCTTGGAGATGAACAAAACAAGTTATCAGAACAATTTAAAAATTCTGAAATAGGATCTGAAGAATTTATAGACGGTTTAGCAAGCTTACAAAAACAATACAACGCGGAATTGATTTCGGACACTATTGAAACGCTTGAAAAAATTATTGAGGTTGAAAATTTAACCGACGACGAAAGAAAAAAAGCTTTGGAAACGCTTGCGGATTTTAGAATTGATTTGCAAAAAAACAACGTTAAAACGCTTGAAGAATTAGCAAAAGAGCAAGCAAAAAAAGAACAAGATTTAAGGGACCAAGAAGCAAAAGACGCCGAAAAAGCCGCAGAGGCCGAAATTGAAAGGGCCGAAAGAGTGCAGCAAGCAAAAGAAATTATAACCGAGTTAGGATTTGAAGCGCTTACCGATATAACGAACGAATTTTTTGACCGACAAAGCGAAAAAAACGCGGCGGAGCTTGCAAAATTTGAGGAAGAGCAAAACAAGCGCTTAGAATATGTCAATCAATTAGAGGCGGACGGAGCAATAACGGAAGAGGAAGCTTCCGCGCGCCGAATTAGATTAGAAGAGGAAACCGCAAAAAAGCAAACCGAAATAAAAAGGAAGCAAGCAATGCAAGACAAAGCTCAAGCGTTGTTCAATATTGCGGTCAATACCGCCCAAGCTGCGATTCGTTCATTAGCTGCGGCGCCTTTAGCACTTGGAGCGGCGCCCAATCCGGCCGGTATTGCTTCACTCGCTGCGGTAATTGCGCAAGGAGCCATTCAGGCTGCAATAGTTGCGTCGCGACCAATTCCGGAATTTTACAAAGGAACGGATTATTCCCCGGAGGGTTTGGCCTTTGTGGGGGAAAGAGGCGCGGAGCTTATTGAATATCCTGACGGCACTCAAAGAATTGCGGCCGAAAAAACGCTCGAATACTTACCGGAGGGGACAAAAGTAAAAACGGCGGAGCAAACAAGGGCTTTAATGAATGACGGCTTAAAAGGCGAAATAAAAGGGCTAAGAAGCGATTTAAAGCGCAAGAAAATGAGCGTAAATATAGACGTCCGAAACAACTCAAGAATTGAATATTTAGGTTTATGAAAAAATGGAAATTTTATATAAATGACGTTGAAATTCAACTTGATATTTTCAACTTTGACTCCTTAAAATATGTAATTGGTAGGGATACCGATTACTGGGGATATTTCCGCGAGGCGTCAATTGATAAGCTTGTATTTTTAAAACAAGACGCTAAAACAATGAAGGACTTTTTTGAGTCTGAGGGCGTCAATTCTGAAAATACTTTTACTATAAAAAAGCTTAACGTTTCCATGTCATGTTATGAGGATTTTCAAACCGGGGTAATTGATTTTTATAATTATAAAGAGGTATATAATAATAACAATAAACTTTTAAAAGTTGAGGTCGATATTGTGGGGAATAGTGAACAACAAAAAATAAAAACCCGCGAAGATTTAGACCTAAAAATTGGACGAAATACTTCAGTTGAGGACCAAACTATTAACACAATTAGCCCGATAAACGTAAAATATAAAACGCGGCCTTTAAAATTGGAAGCGTTTTCCGGTATTGCCGACGCTTATTTGAACGTTGCTATTCCTGACGGCCAACTAAATAATCGGGACTTAACTATTCCAACGCAAGAAACCAATAGCAATATTTTATTTTATCAAAACGCGGCTTTAGGTACTACGGGTGTTGATAGCGTTTCGGGCGGTTTATTGTTTCAAGAAATGTCTTTAAGGCAACATTCAGAAACTCAGGACACCGATATAAGTTTAGAGTTTGATATTGATTTTGACTATAATTCGTTGAACGCTATCCCGGCGGTTAATGCAATTAAGTTAAAAATGCAATCTTACACTTATGACGGCGTTAATTTTACCTTTGTAAATTCCGCAATTATTGACCAAGTTGACGAGGATCCCGGAACTAATTCGGCTAATTTTTCCGGAACTTATAACTTTCAGAAAGACGAAGGGCTTGTTTATCGTTTAGTTGTTGAGTGCAGCGCTGCACTTTTTACGATTACATTTCAAGAAAGTACAATAAATTACTCATATAATGAGTTAAGTTTTGACTCAGAGCATTCAAGCTTTTTAATTTATGAAGTTTTTCAAAATTTGATTGAGCAAATGACCGATAAAAAGGACGTTTTTCAATCTGATTTATTCGGCCGTATAGACTTAGGATATACCGCGGACGGATTAGCCTCCGGGATTGCGGTTACTAATGGTTTATTTTTGCGAAACGCTGAACTTTCTGACGGCGATCCCGTAGAGCTTGAAGCAAATTTTCAGGATTTATATAAAAGTTTAAATTCAATTTATGGGCTTTCCATGTGGTTTGATGGCGAAAAAATCAACATTGAGCGCCGCGCGGACGTTTTCGGGACCAATGAAATAGAGATTGAACCTCAAGAAATATCGCGCGAATTATTTACTAAACTTTTATATACCAATATAAAGGTCGGAAATAAACAAATAAAATACGAAAACACAAACGGAACAAACGAACACAACACAATACTACAATTTTCAAGCCCTTTGAGGATTAAAGCTAATAACCTAGATTTGGTCACAAAATACAATACGGACTATTTAGGCGTCGAGCTTGCGAAACGGTTGAGCTTTGCAAGCGACGCAAACGTTGACACTAAATATGACGATAAAGTTTTTTTGTGTACGGTTCAGGACGTCGCGGGAACGTATGAAACAATACTTGGATTGTCCGGAGGATTTAATTTAGTTGAGGGGGTTATTTTGCCCAGTTATGCGGGAAATTTAGACTTTTCACCTAAACGAATGCTTTTAAATAATAGCGATTTAATAAATTCGGCCTTTTGGAAAAATCAAACGGACGGTTTAAGGTTTGAAAAATCGCAAAATTTGGCCGCTTTGGTAACACAAAAAACCGGAGAAACTTCAACTTTGGTTGAACTTAACGACGTCGCTTATTCTGAAATGACGGTGGCGAAATTTATTCCCATGCTTTGGAATTTTAAGGTAAGCGAAAATGACCTTTGGAAAGTAATGAACAACCAATTGGACGTTTTCAAATTTTCTTTAGGTTGTGAAACGAAATACGGCTATTTATGGAAAGCACAAATTCAAAACGATTTGGGCGAAATAACTTTGATTGAAAAACAAACGTAAAATTTAAAAAAATGCAAATACCAACTTTAAACCCTTTAAGATTTTATAAGCCAAACGCAACCAAATTAAAAGATAATTTGAGCTTTGCGGAGTCGTCTGATTATTGGAACGCTTTGCCCGGTTCATATACTCCAAAATTTCAGGATCAAACGGAAAATATTGTTTATCAGGATATAATTTCGGGCGCTTATGGATTTTCAAGCGTTGACGAATTTATTCTTTCATCAGGAGCAACAAACCCGGAAATTAGAAATTGTCAAATGTGCATGGATTCCGGCAGTTTAATATATACCAATTTAGACGGCGCCGTTACCGGAAAAAAATTAATTGTAAAAATTGAAGGGAATTATAGCGTTGAAATCCGGGAAAATGCTACTTCTATTGATATATTCAATAATCAAAGCGGTTTATTTAGTTATACTTTGGGCCAATCTTATACAAATTTGAACGTAAAAATTTCTTCATCATCTGAATTTTGCGTTTTAGGTATTGTTTTATGCGAGCCGGATATTGACTATAAAGTTTGTGATTACGACGCCAAAGCGGAATTAATTGATGCGTGCGGATTGGGCGGCGTTTATTTATTAACGTCCGTCTTAAAATGGTACGATTTAAACAACGACATAAGCGAAAAATTAAGCGTTTATTCGTTTGATTTTACCGGTACGGCTTTGAACCCGCTACAACCTACAAATTATAGAATAAAAATCGGATCGGTCGACATTCTTGAATTTGTTAATTCGGCAAACGGCGATACTGATGAAAAAGTTTTAAACGCATTCGTTCTTCAATATGATTGGATTGATTACACAATAGACGGTTTAATTTTAACGGTAACGCTTCCGAAAATTGTCGGAGCGGTTTTTTTATTAAAATACAATCTTAGTGTATTAATTAATACTTATGCTTTTACTTTGGATTCGGAAGTTGTGGACGAAAATTTTATTTATACCAGTCAAAACGACAATTATATAGACGAAATCGGATCCGATATAACTATTTTTATATCAAGTATTGCGAAAATGGGGTTTATTATATCAAAACCTACATACGAAGCTAACGACGGAATAAATGAGGCGCCGATTACATTAAGTAAAAACACTTTTTACACTACTAACGGAAATACAATTGATTTTTTAGACGAAAGCCCAACTTTTATAAATTCGTCATATGTTCAAATAAGTAAAAAAGGGCAAATATATGGCCAATGTTGCCGTTTTGAAATAGGCGAATATTATTCGGAATATTTTACGATTATAACCGAAGAGCAAAAACAAAAATTGAAGCTTTTAAATTTAACCTATTCGTCGGAGTTTATGGATTTAAACGTTGCGTTTTCCTCATTATGGAGCGCCGGCCTTTTGGTTAACGCTCAACTTTTAAAGGGAAGCGGTTCAGATATTGACGTTTTTGTTGGTCAAAAAGAAAATACTAATTTGGAAAATTTTTCAAAACGAATAAGAATATTTAAAACCGGCGCCGTCCCGGATTATTTTTCCGAAATACTTTCCAACGTTTTTGGGTTTGATACGGTCCAAATTGAGGGCGAAAACTACGCGGCCGAGGAAGGTCCTGAAGAAAGCCAATTCGAGGAACGAACCGATTTATTTCAACTTGAAATAAAATTAAGGAAGCAAAATTTCGATTTTGTAATTTAAATTATTTACTTTTGTAAAATTCACTTCGAGCGATTCGCGCGCCTTAAATTTATATATAATGAAAAAACTATTATTTATTATTTTGGCGCTCGGATTCACAAGCGCATTTTCTCAAAGCTTAAAAATTGAAACTTTTGAAGGCGGCGCTTTGTTTATAAAAGTAAGCTCAACCGATACAAGTTTTTATTCGTCCAATTCTCAAGTATTTGCATATATTGACCGCTCGGGAAAGGTAAGTTTTACCACGAAATTAGGCGGACAAATCGGACCGTCTTATTTATTTAGCGAAATTTCTTTAAATGGCGTTACTTATGGTCGAAAGGATCGTTTTATTGGAGCTTTGGACGCTTTAGACTTTTTTTCGCCCGTAGCCGGTGGAGTCAGTTTATGGACGACTACCGGCGGCCATTATGCGCCAACCGAAACGAAGCCTTTCCGATTTGAAAGCGGAGATTTAAAATTGGTAAATGATACCGTAATAGGTCCAAGTACACCAATGGGAGTTATGAAATTCCCTTTTGCCGGCGCATTGGCAAGGGATTATGTTGATTATAAAGGTTTTAATGGAATAGTAGAAATGAGGGATCCATTTAGCGGTCTTAGCTCACAATTTGCATACATGGGTTGGGTTAATTTTTCGGAGGGCAAAGAAAACGGAATAATGATAATGGACACATCAGCGATTAATATTCAAAATAAGAATGTACAAATGAGTTTTTATCCAAGCGACATTATAATGACAACATACAACGACGCGACGGGCGACGAAGGAATTTTTAATATGGGTAATTCTGCAAGTATAAACGTTGAATTAATCGGTGGATTAGGGGCGCAATTGATTCAAGAAATGTCCGCAAGTAATGGACTATATATTGAATATAGCCCAAACGTTGGGGGTACGATAACTTTAAAATTAAATTCAAACGGTTTAGTTTTGCCTAATTTGCCAACCGCTCCAACCGGCGAAAACGGCGCCATGTATTACAACACTAGTACAAATCATGGGCAAATTTATCGAAACGGAACTTGGCACAATTTATAGAAAATATGAGCGAAATATTTGAACTATATTTTTTAAGCTTGGGCGGCGTTTTACTGCATTTATTAACGAAGCTATACAACGCGAGAAAATCCGGCGCAAATTTGGACGCCGGGTTAGAGCTTATTTCGTTCGGAATTAGCGGCTTAATTGTTTTAATGTTTGTTTATGCCAAAGAAGATTTAGCGCCATTTTATCCGCTTAATACTTTTACCGCTATTTTATTGGGTTATTCGGCGCAAAGTTTAGCCCGCCAGTTGTTTAAAATGGCAAAACCAAAATGACATATTGGCCCGAAATATTATTATTTTTCGGAATAGTTTTGTCCGCTTTTATTGGCCGGGGGCATTTTGATTTTTTAAAATATAAAAAAACAAATAAAAAAGTAAACGACGCCGTAAATAATAACCCTAAAATTTCGTTGATTCTCGAAAGATTGGAGGAACTTCCTGAAGTAAAAAAAGCGGTTTTAATAAAAATACATAATTCCGGAATGAAAATAATGACCGGCGACATGATAAAGGGGACAATAATATTGCCCTTAAAATGGCAAAAATCTTTCGACAATCAAATTTTAGACAAAGAATATTTAAACGAGGTCGTTTCTCCTATTTTGGATAAAAATAAAATTCATTTGAGAATACAAGATTTAAACGGCCATTTAAAAAGTATGTTTATAGTTCAGGGCGTTAAATCTTCAATTTGCTACTTAATAAAAGTATTGCCCGAAAAATTCTTTTTTGTTGCCGTTGATTTGGATTGTTCAAACGACGAAATTTCCTATAAATCAAAGGACGATATTAGAGTTGCAATTAACGAGGTACGAAAATTAATGATTTGAAGCTTTCTAAAAATTTAAATTTAGCCGAGGTAACAAGGTCCGAAACTGCGAAGCGCCGGAAAATTGACAATGCGCCGACCGATGAACACATTGAAAATCTTAAAATTTTAGCCGCAAATATATTTCAACCAATGCGGGACCATTTCGGAAAGGCAATTTATATATCTTCAGGATACCGAAGCGAGGCCCTAAATAAAGCAATAAAAGGAAGTAAAACGTCGCAACATTGCAAAGGTGAAGCCATTGACATAGACAACGACAACGCAAACAACGGCGTAACAAATCGCGATATATTTGAATTTATTCGCGACAATCTTAAATTTGACCAATTAATTAACGAATTTCCAGTAAAAGGAAACCCCTCTTGGGTTCATGTAAGCTACTCAAAAACGCAACAAAGAAATCAAATTTTAAAAGCTTATAAGGATTCGCGTAATATTACAAGATACAAAAAACTAAGTGAATGACCGCAGCGGAATTGATAAAATCAAACCCACAAAAAGAGGGCGAAAATAACAAAGATTATTTTTTAAGACTTTCCAACCCTGAGAACGCTTACGAAACAATTAAAAAAAGATATTACCAAATAAAACGGAAATTCGTAACAACTCAAAAAAAATACAACCATAAAGGCGAAATAATAAGCACAACGGAAAAGCTTCAACAAAGCGATTTTATAAGGCCTCCGGAAAATTTGGAGCTTTCTCGATTAAGCACAAACGAAACTACCGGGCAACAATGGAAAATATACACGAAAGAAAGCCAAAATAAAGCGCTTTTCGAGTTAAATAAGCAAGTAATAAAAGAAAGCGTTAAGGGGCTTAAATTAACGCCAATAAAGCCAAAAATAAACGACAAACCAAAAGATAAAACTTTAATTTTAACCTTTACGGATGCCCATATTGGAATGAAAATCGAAAACGATTTATATAATTCCGGGAAATGGGATAAAAAGCAACTCAAAAAAACGCTTGAAAGAATAACCGAGGAAATTTATAATAAATACGACGGTCATAATGAAATAATTGTTGAGGATCTCGGCGACTTGGTTGACCATTGGAGCAACAAAACAACCCGCGGGGGCCATTCTTTGCCGACTAATTTGAGCAATATCGAAACTTTTAAAACTGCGGCAAATTTTAAAGTTCAACTCGCCGTAAATTTGGCCCAGTTAGGCGCAAAAGTTGCGTTTTATAATGTAGTGAACGACAATCATGGAGGCGATTTTTGCCACATTGCAAACCTCCACGCGAAAGAAGTATTAAAATATTTAATTCCTGATTTAAAATATATAATTTTAGACCAATTTATAGGACATTATATAAACGACGGAATAGCTACGATTTTATGCCATGGAAAAGACAAAGAATTTTTAAAATATGGGTTCGGAATTAAACTCGATGACAAAGCGAAAAGTCATATAAACGCATATATCGACCGGCATAATTTACACCGGTATAAAATACGTTTTAAAAAAGGTGATTCACATCAACAATTATTCGATTTTACTCAAGCAAAATTTGATTATCTTAATTACATGGCCCTTTCGCCCTCTTCGGAATGGGTTTCAACAAATTTTGCAAAGGGGCGCCGGGGCTTTACGATCGAGGAAGTAAAAAATAATATTTCTAATTTTACAACTTTTGAATTGTGATTGAACAAATTTTAAATAGATACGAAGATATTGAAATAATAAAAGCGGACGGATTCAACGACGCAATTATTGGAATAGATTGCGAAAACGTCCGTTTGGTTTATTCTATTAGTAAAGCTTTGGCCATACTTCAAAAACACATGGACGAAGAGGAAGCGGCGGAATTTTTTGAGTTTAATGTTAGACAAGTTTATTTTGGCGCAAAAACTCCGATTTGGGTTGAGGATAATTTTTAAATTTAGGCAATGAAAAAAATAATATTTATACTTTTTTTACTTCCGGGATTGTTTTCCAATGCGCAATTAAAGCGAAAAAAAATCGAACAGTTAGAACAAGCGCTTTATTGTTGCTTGGAGTCTAAGGGCTGCGTTAATGATACGATATATATTTTTAATGTTATTGAGAAAAACGCGCCAAAGAAAGAGGAGAAAACCAAAAGAAAGGTTTCTAAAATCGAAGCAAAAACGGAAAATAAA
>Ga0255039_10000096_pt1 | contig 28643 bp, 41 predicted proteins | sample BC1_12_1_MG_FD_181713 | JGI IMG/M metagenome (GOLD analysis project Ga0255039, IMG submission 181713) | Seawater microbial communities from Strait of Georgia, British Columbia, Canada - BC1_12_1 | ecosystem: Environmental > Aquatic > Marine > Strait | place: Canada: British Columbia | collected... | reverse complement strand
TAAATTTAAAAACTTACCTTCAACTAAAGTACTATAAGTATTATTATTAAGATCAAGAACAGTTATTTTCATTTCTACAGCAGTAGATGCTGATGGATAGTTTATCGTTTGGCAAGTAGCGTCTACATCAGTATAGTCTGTTAATATTTGAAATATTCTATTACCAACTTCATCTTCAAACTTACCTATACATTTTAAATTAGCATTGCTAGAGGCTGTAGCCGCTATTAAAGAATTACCTAATATATTCTCAAGCGAACCAACATCATTGTCTTCTGATCTACCTACAGATATATTCAGAGCATCTCTATATTCACCGTTAGGCAATATTCTATCATCAAGATCTTTATTCATCTTGGATTTTAGAAAAGTATTTTTAGCTTCTGCCATGTATTATGATTTTATCCATTTAGATTTACCTCTCATTACTTGTACTATTTCTTCAAGCTTTATATTAGATAATCTTATTTTTGCGTTTCGCAATTTTGAACTCTTGTCTTTTCTTAGTCTTTGAACTACATACTCTTGTTGGTTTGCTCTAGTAGATATTATAGAATAAAGTATATAAGCGTACATTGCCTCTTCAGCAAGCTTAGGTAACTTAGTGTCTAAATCAGTAGCTAAGCCGTCTGATATGTATTCTAAAACAATTAACTTGTCTTTTAAGTTTGCTGAAAAAGATACTTTACCTTCTCTTTCGTTCATATTAAACCAGCCATTGTACTGTGAGTACTGAGGATCCATTCCATACATTTGACCTCTTGTTGCACCAAAGAAAGAACCTGGGTAGTCCCAGTTGTAAGCCCATAAATCATTAGTGAAATCTTGCATTGTCCAACTCCCGTTTATTAACTTGTCATTAGCGCTATGCCATCTTTCTTGAACTATAGATGTTCCCTCTAAATCATTACCAAAATTATCTTGCGTAGGTATTCCTTGATTATCTTGCAACTGAGTATTGAAAGGACTTATTGTTAGATTATTAGCTGGATATATAGGTCTTTTTACTCCTTGCCCATCGATCCAAGACATAGCCACGTAATTAACGTAGTCTTGAGGAAGAACTAGAGTCAAACCCTCAGGTATTGTTAACTCAGAAGATTTAATACTTTTTAAAGTATCATAACTAAATTCTTGCATACCTCTTTTTGCGTGAAAGATAACATCTGTTCTTTTAGCGTCTGGTAGTAATTTACCAGTACCAACATATCCTACTAAAAAGTTATTTACTATATCAACTAGTTTTACGTACTTGTAACTACCATAGTTATCTTCTACGGTTTGACCATATGCTTTTTCAGCAGGTGTAGAACCGTATTTACCACCATCTAGTATTTTTAATTGAACTACTATATACAAACCATTAGCGGGTATCGCATTGGCTGGAAAAACAATTGAATTATCTGAAATAGAAAACTCTGTAATGTATTCAGACCAAGATCCAGGAAAACCACTAGTACTAGTATACACTTTAAAGTTATTTAATGCGTAGTTTTCAGCGCTAGGATTCCAATTGCCTAAATATAAGTCAGTATCAAAAGTTGTAGTAAAAGTTCTATTAGCCCCATCACCTACAAAACCTTCAGCACCTTGGTAGTATTGTTGACCAGTTTCGTTTAGTAATCCGTTATTTGGAGGTTGTATAGCCATGTTTTATATTTTTTCGTTTTGGTTATCCATAGCAACCTGTTGAGCTGCGCTTTGTATTAATTGTGGATCTTTAACTATAACACCAGCATACATTAATATTCTTAGCACTATTTCAGTTTGCTCTGTTGGATGTAATTCAAAGTTTACAGAACTACCAGCGTTGTAAATGTATTGATAAGCTGGAGCTGTTGCTGTAAAATTCCACATTGGATTTAGTGGTTTTCTTAAGTAAGTACAAGATAAATCACTCTGTATAGTTGTTGGTGATACAAATATCTGTCTATCTTTATATCTGTAAACAGGAAAAGAAGTAGATGGTTTTGTTATAGGTGATAAATTCAATTCTAATAATTCGTTAGGCTGAACATATTGAACAGGCGTTTCATCTTTATGTATAACAGTTCCTAGTTTATAAAAATCAAACTCATTGACTGTTAAAATTAAAGCTCTGCCAGCTGTAGGCACGTTAGTTAAACTAAGCGTAAGACCAGATATAGTCCAATCAGTAAATTCACTTAAAGGCTGTTGAACACCATTAGCATCTTCTAAGGTAACGCTTGGTTGCCCAGCGTCTAATTCATCTGCTGTAATAGTAGTTACTACATACTGCTGAGCTGTTGTTGTGTTAAATGTTTGAGATGTGGTAGTACCTGATACTGTTGGTACGCCAAAATAAGGGCCTACGTAAGGACACGTGCCCGCTTCTTGAAAGAGCGCAATTTTTTCTTGCGTATTTTTTACACGATCTGAGTATTCAGAGTCGTTATCTGGCACACGTAATTGTTGATTTAAATCTTCAAAATAAGACTCGAATATTTCAAGCTGCACTTGTGCGCCTATTCTATTAAATTCATCAGGAGTTAAATATCCCCTTTGTTCTTTATTGAGAATAAGTAAAACTGTTTGATAAACTTGATTTACGTTTATTGCCATTGTATATTTTTTTTTAATAATTAGGTGACCACAAAGTGATCACCCATTATTATAATCACCTGTTAAATCATTTTTTTCTCTATTGATTTAAATACTTCTACACCTTCGTCTGTTTTTAAATAAGCAGCAAAAGCTGAATAAGGATTTTCATCAAACGGAACGTTCATTAGTTTTCTACCGTTAGACGCCCAGGATATTTGCCTTTGATCTTGAGACAATAAAATTATTCCAAGTTCAGCCGATCTAACCGCAAAGTTTCTTAACATTACGTTTTCGTCATTAGCTAAATCTAAGAACAACTTAGGATTGTTTTTAGCAAATATTAATAAATCTCTTTTTAGTTCTTTAGAACTCATCTTATTAACCCTAGAGCCAATCTCTACTCTCATGATTGCTTCAGCTTGATCTATTTCTATTTCTCTAGCAGCATTTAATGCATCTATTTCTATATTTAAATCAGCTAATTGATCTTGAGCGATTGCTTGAGGTTTGTGTTCTAGGTATTTTTTACCTAATAAAGGGTGGTATATAGATAGCATTTTCTGCAAAGCTTGCTGTTCTTTTGGAACCTGCAAAACACCATCGGTAAAAGATATATGCCCCATTGTTGCTTCACCTTTTTGCTCATCAACAAATACAGATGCTTGATTTGTAGCGTATCTCAACTCTCTTTGAGATCCTGTTTCTTCGTCAAACCATAGTAGAGCGTGTTTTTTTGTATGCTTACTAGGTATTGTTAATGTTAATGGTGAAGAGTTATCTTTTAAAAAATATCTTCTATCTTTTATCTCCCAACCAGTTTGTTGGATTTTTTCTTTTTTTTCCATGATATAATATAATAAAATTAATAAAGGTAATAATTACCCCCGTTGATATAACGAGGGTAAGAATTACATTAATGTACTAGATACCTTTGAATAATACAAAGTTGTTTCTAGCTTGAGTTACTAAACATCTTTCAGATAAGAAGTTAACTTCCATTGCATCTAACGTAGAAGTAAATGCACCACCAACTGAACCAGTTAGCCATGATTTCATTCGTCTGTCATCAGCTTGAGAAGCTCTGTATCTTACGTGTAAGAAAGGACGTCTAATGTTTGTACCTAAGATTTGGTCGTAAACAGTAGAAGTACCTGCAGGAACTAATACTCCTTCAATTGAAGCAGGACCAGTCATTGCACCACGCGTTGAAGCGTCGTTTAAGTATTTCCAATCTGTCTTATAGAAATCATAAGAACCTCTACGGAATCCTGAGAATCCTAAGTTCAATGCCATTTCTTCAGAGTTTTCGAAAAGACCAAAAGCAGTACCACCTGCATAACCTCCAGAGATAGAAGCTAACATATCGTCAAAATCAAGAGCAGTGTTTCTGTTCAAGAATAACATGTTTTCTTCGATAGCTCCTTGAGTATCTAGGTTTTTAAGTATTGCATCAAAAGCGTCAATACCAGCAGCAGCAGTAAATCCTACTTCTACGTTACCTCCGTTTTGGATAGCAGCAAATAAACCTTCAGTACCAATGATACCTACACCAGCAGCTCCAGCAATAGGAGATACAGCAGCGTTTTTAAGTTCACCTTCAACCATAGACATTTCTAAGTAATCTTCGAAACGTAGTCTAGTTTCAGACTCAGCTTTTAAATACCATAAGTAACCACCTGTTCCATCTTCAGTAGCAACTTCTACCCAACCGATCTGAGCAGTGTCAGAACCATTGATAGAATATTGGCTTCTAATGATAATAGGATTGTTGCTAAAAGTAGTAAACGCAGGGTTTACAGTAATCATAGGGTTAGCACCTCCAATTGCGTTTGCACCAGAAATAGCTTGAGCTGAACTCTGTCCTTTTTGGTAATCAGAACCATATACAAATACTTTAACTAAACCAGTTAGACCGGATAGATCAGCAGCAGTGTAAGGTTGTACAGATATAAGACCAGTAGCGCTATTAGAAGCATCTACGAAACATTTTAATTCACCACCAAAGTCGTCCATAACTACAACCGTAGAGGCTGGAGAAACAACGTTTGATACTTGTGTGTTTGCACCACCGTTAGTAATATCAATACCTAGATTTGCACCACCACCAGAGTTAGCAGCGATTGCACAATCAGCATAAGATATGTGTAAACGATTTTGTTCAGACCAAATTACTTGATCAGAAGTCATAGGCATTTCTGCGCCTACCATTCTTAAAAATCCGGATAACGTTCTGTTACCGTATCTTTCTACTTCAGCTTCGTAAAGCTCTGGTAAATATTGCTGAGCAAAATTTCCACCAGCAGCACCATCGAATGTAAGATAGTTCTGTTGAAGTAATTGTTGAGTTTGAGAAGGTACTATACTTCCAAACTGTGGGGATAAAGCCATAATTTTAATTTTAATTAGTTAAACTTTTTTGTTTTTATTTTTAATTTTGATGAATCTAAACCACTAATCGACTTTACTTTTAATCCATTTATGAAAACATTTCCATCGGCAACTTGCCTAGGTCCGTCTTGCGCTGGATTTTTAGAATTTGTAATAACACCTTTGATGCCATCCGCTTTTCCTTGTTCGTAAAAATGATGAGCTAGTTTATCAGCATTCATTGCAGCGTACATAGCCTTGTGATACCCACTTGGATCTATCATATTTCCGTCTTTGTCTAAATACTTACCTACGAAATTCTGAACATCTATTTGGGTTTCACCTACCTTAGCTGGGTCTTTAACACCGTATCTAAATTTCTTATCCCCCACATTAAAATCAAAACCTTTGAATTCTTTATTGAATAATCTTTTAGTACGATCTCTAAAATCACCGTGTTGTGCTTGAGCTTTTTCTTGCTGCTCTTTATATCGGTCATAAAAGCTTAACGCTTCTTGCTGTTCTTGAGTTACGCCCGGTCTCAACTTGATCTCGTCGTAATATTTACTCTTAGAACTTTCTAAGTATTGTTTTGCTTTTGCAACTTCTTCTTTATAAGCGAGTTTCTTTTTACGTATAGCTCGCTCTTCATCTATATCCTCATCATACTTAAAATTATCTTCCATTAAGAAAGCTATTTCTTCTAAGTCTAAGTGTGGTTTGGATTTAAGATAATATTCTTTTAAAACCTCTGAGCCATTAAGCTTAGAGTAATCTTTGTTTAATGCCACGTAGTCTTCTACGCTTCCACCTGTTTCCTCCATAAAAGAAACTAGTTTTTCTACATTTTCCGGTAAAGGTTTTCCTAAGATCTGATGATCTCTTACAGCTTCTTTAGCTTCTTGTTTAACCTCTTTAACTTCTTCATCGGTTATTTCTTGGAGTGGGGTGACTTCTTCAACAACCTCGCTGGGCTCTTGTATTTGTTTGTCCACTTCAACCAAATCTCCGGTTTGTTTTTCTTCAGGAACATTTCCTGTTTCTCCGATACGAATGGCATTATCTTCTTTTGGTATTTCAACCTTTACAACATCTGGTATAATTTCACCTGTTGCTTCTGGTTTTGTTAAATCTACTTTTACAGGATCATTACCACTAAGGTGTCCTAAGTTTTTTGGTGTTTTCTTTTTTTTAATTTTAAAATCACCTTCTTGTTTGACTTCTTGAGTCGTTGTGTTTTCTGACATAATATAATATAATTAAATAATTAAATAATTAAACTTTAGGCATTAACTCTTCTATGTTAAATCCTAAGTTGTTTTCTCCTGTATTTTCAAAATCAACAGGGTTAGAGTCATTTTGTCTCTGCTGTATCAATTTACTCTGTTGAGTACCTTGCATTTTTAATCTTTTATCTTTACGATCTTCAATATCTTTTTCTTTAGAACCTTCAGCTCCTGTTTTTATTTGAGCTAATTGAAATTGATAACCATACTCTTGCTGCATTAATTTAGCTTTTATCTGCATTTCAGTTTCCATTCTACTTATTTCAAATTGAGACTTAGCTTGCTCTATACTAACTTTTTGTTGAGTTAATGCTGCTTGTTTTTGAGTTTCTGCTAATGCAGTTTGCTCTGCTGTTTTAGCAGCGGCTTCACCTTGAGCAGCTATCATTCTCTCTTGATTTGCTCTTTCTCTAGCTAATTTCTTTTTACGTTTTTGTTTTAGTAATTGATTTGCTAGTTTTAGATTTTTAATTTGACGAATATCTATAGCGTCTTCTAAGTCAATACCTCCAGACTGCAAAGCAACTTGGATGTTTTGTTCTAGCTGAGCTTTCTCTTCATCGTCAGGTTCTAGCTCTAAGAATATACCAAAATCATGTAAGTTTAAATTAGATATCTCTCTTAATGTTTCTACATTATATATGGATATACCTTCTATTAAAGCATTAGCTGTTAAAGGATAACTTAAAGCATCTGCTAGTTTTAAAGATATGTTTTCACATATTTTTAAAGCAATATATAAGCTACCTTGATTTATATGTTTTGTAGCTATATTAGATTGATTAGCTGCCATTTTAGCAAGACCTACTAAAGCATCTTTATCAGGTAAACTACCATCTCTAGCCTCGTTAAGACCCGTGACATCACGTATCATTTGTAAATAGTATTGATACGTTTGTATTAAAGCTGCTAGTTTTTGACCACCAGCAGATGACTGTAATTCTTGAATAGGTATCTTGCCTCTATTTGGATCACCATCTTGCGTCAGCGATCTACCGACTATACTACCTGTTTGGAAATACATATTCAACGCTTCAGCTGGATTGTAGTTTGTTCCATTACCTAGATCAACTTCTGCTAAACCGTCCATATCTAAGAACACACCATCTGGAACCATTCTAGCTAGTACTTGCTGCATCTTTAAATGCGTCAACTGTATCATGTCTGCAAAACCTGTACATCTACTTACAATAGATTCTATTCTACCTTTGTACATTCTTGGCGCAACTATAGAATAATTCATTTCTACTTTAGTAGTATCAGCAGCTGGTCTTGTCATATTTTCCGCTAGCTCCCACTTAAGCATTGTGTTTGTTCCTAACACTTTAGCTCCAGTGTATAATACTTCTATACTTCTACCGACTCTTTCAAACCCATCATTTGGCGGAGGATTAAATTCGTCTGTTTTTTCTATTATTTTTTCTAAACCGTTTTCAGTTCTTTTTAATTTAAAAACCTGATTCATGTAAGTTTTATATTCAAAATACATTACTTGAACCGTGTTGTTGTCATAGTTGCCCCACCCAGTTATATACTGCCTGTTACCAGGCATTTCTTGAATTCTTTGTAATTCTTCTTCTGGAATATTAGGAAACTGCTTCTTAAGCTCTGGTATAGTTATTGATTTAACTTCACCAACATAGTATATGTCTTGAAAATTAGGATCTTCTGTGTAAGAGTATACTAAATAAGAAGGATCAACGTAGTCTAAAGTTATGCCATTAGCTACATTAAAACTAGTTTTTGCACATGCTATCCCGCATACAACAAGATCTTCGTTTAATCTTCTTTTAGTAAGTTCCCATTTATTTTTAGCTAAAGTCTGCGTTATAGCTTCTTCTTCCGCTATTTCAATAGCCTGTTTATAACTTAACTGTAAATGTAACTCTAATTCTTCTTTTGTTTCTGGTAAATCTGCAGGAGGAATACTTGTTCTTTGTAATTGAACTCCTAGTAAATCTTCAGCAGCTTGCATTTGTTCCTTAGCAAACATATCTTCCGCAACAGCAGTTGCATACATAGTTCTTTTCTTTACAGAAGCAGGATCTTGAGAATAAGCTTTTATGTCATATTCTTTACTAGATATACCGTTTACAACAATATCAACAAACTTAGATAATATAGGAACTGGCTTCCAGTCTAGATTTAAGTAACTTAAGTCACCGTTTATTGATAGTTCATCTTTGTATTTTTGAACAGGTTGTTCACCTCTAGCATATAATCTTAAGTGATGAAAATTATTAAAACTAGTAAGATATCTATTACCATTAGTTCGGCCTTGATTAAACCACTCTGTCTCAATAGCCTGCGCCACTTGTGAACCATATTCTAACGAAGCTTTTTCATAATCCGGTACTACCTGACTAGGAAAGGCGCTATTTGAGTTAGTGTACATTTTCATTTATTCAATTATTTTTGACATTGTTCCTTTATTATTATATCTTTTAAAACCAAGATCATAAGTTTTTCTTGTAATTGTAGGTATTGGTCTATATTTGTTTTTATTGCAGGCCATTATTGCTAGGCCAGAACTTATAGAAGCATCATGTTTTGTTCTGTTATTTATATTAAATTTAGACCAATCGTTTAATGTTCTTTGAAAGTAAACATCTCCATATGTTCCATTTTGTTTTAAACCTACAAAATCTTCTATATATGATTCTATAGCAGCCGCGTGAGCTTGTTTAATATCTTCTGATGAATTAGGTATTCCACCTATCTCTCTTTCTGTAATAGATAGTTTTAATTTATCCGGTCTATTCATTGCAAAACCTCTGTAACCTCTTCTTTTAAAATGATACAGTAATCTAGGTTTATTATTTTCAGCTAATATAGGCATTCCATAAAAAATACAAGCCATTAAAACATCTTCAAAAAACATTTCAGCGGTTTGAGGTCTTGCTATATATTCTAAAAAGAAATGATTCGCAGGAGCGTTCTCCATGCTAAACTTAGTTAGACCATGTAAAGATCCATTAGAACCTCTACCATCTACTGTTCCTGATATGTCATAAGAGTCACATCCAAAAGCTCCCATGTGTTCATTAGCTGGGTATTTTATACCTCTTTTAATTATAATCTTATTTTGTTGACTAACATCTGGCACCCATGATAAATAAAATTTACCATTATTTTTAGGTGCAAAAAGAACTCGTGTATCTTTTATTCCGTTTTCCCAGTAAAAATCTCCTCTTGTTACTAGTTTTGTTTTACCAACATCACCATTGTAATCTATTTGCTCGTAAATCTTAGTTAAATTAAATAACGAAGATTTAGCTTCGTCTCTAAAAGCATGTTCTTCAGTTCTTGGAAATTGCCTATAGAATTCATTTAAAGCGTCTTGATCTTGCTTTAAACCATCTACTTCATTTTGCCAATATTCTATTACCCCTTGTTTTATTTTTACTCCGTGAGGGTCTTCAACCGGTTTCTTTGGTGTGTCGAATACAGGTACGCCATGAGAATCAATGTATCCTTCGTAGTTCCATTCCATAGGTATGAACAAAGAATAGAGTCCGCTGCGAGTCTGTCCATTGGCGTTTCTTTCTGTAACATCTGAGTCATAGTATAATTTCTTGAAGTTATCACCTCCTTTGTCTAAAGCATTAGATGTTGAACCCATCATACACTTTCCAATAATTCTACTACCTAATCTAAGGGTGGTTTTCGTAACACGCCAGTTGTTGAGGATGTTGTTCGGCCTCTCCCATTTACCGGATTCATCGTGGACGAGGAGTTTGAGTTTCTCCCCATCATAGGCATTGTCGCCCGTGTTTTTCCAATCGATAGTGGTATCGAGTCCCTCAAGATCGGTCGCGGTCTCGTTGGCGATGAGTTTCCTCCTGGTGAATTTGGACGCTGGTACTCTATAGGCAAGTTCGGTTTTGGGACGGTCCATTCCGTCTTGTATCGGTTTAAAAAAGAACGGATAATTGACCGATATTGGTACGACTTTATCAGTGAACATTGTCTTCGCGTCGGCCCCAGATTTGGACAATATTCCGTATCGTGAATCGGAATTAATAGTTGCAAGATTAACCACCTCTCCTGATGCCATAAAAGAAAATCCCGATCTACGGTTTTTGAGATAGCACATTCCATAACACCTGACATCGGCTTTACAAGCTTCCCAGAATATAAAGAATAATCTGTTTGCTTCCCTAAAGTCTGGTTTCCCAACATCAATTTTGGACCACTGCAGGTACATATAGTGAGTACCAGTAAGGTAAGTAGCCACACTTTTATTATAGAACCAAAAACCTTGTTCTCTTCTATTAAATTCTTTATCAATATAATCATACCATTTTTCTTTAAAATCAACTGGGTATTCTTCCCAATCAAAAATTGTTTTGATTTTTTTGAAAGCAACTGGTAGTGTTTCTCTATTCCATTTGTTGTTTTTAAATTTAACAACATCTTTAGGAACCTCAGGTAGCCCTATATATAAATTTTGTATTTTATATATTTCACCTATTTTTCCTGTTTTAGATATAATAACTATATCATGTTCTTCATTATAACCATACTCCCACTTGTTATACCTATTCATTCTTTTTAGAACTTTAGGTTTTATGTGGTCTTCAACAACAGTAAAAAGATCTTGCGTATACATTATTTAGATCTTCCTTCTGCAAAACCTTTAAAAGCTTTTTCTTCTTTAACTTCTTTTGGTTTTTCGTTTATAATATTTTCTTCTTCTTGTATTCTTTGTAATATTTCAAAGGCATCAAATATAGCTAATTTTTTAGTAGCCGCGGCGTTCTTAAGTCTATCTGCTGAGATGTCAGGGCCAAAATCTATAATGGGCTCTTTAGCGACTTTTATTAATTCTTCAACCGCTACTTGCCCAGCTTGGATTATACTCTTCTTGGTTTTCTTTATTTCCATATTTAATTACAATATCATTAGATTTCATACAATATAAACGCTCGTTCTCTACATTAAAATCATATTCCCCATAAGGAGTATAACCAACACAGTCTCCCTCGTTTATTCCTAGCGCTTCTAAGGAACTATTACCTATTTTAAGTATACCAATAAGGTGCTGTTCTTTATTTGTTGTTAATTTGTCCTTAGATTTTAAAGGTTTAACAAAACATCTATTGTTTACAGCTTTCCATTTGTTCTCATTTTTATATAAGTATATTTGATCAAGAGCACAAAAAAACAGATTATCTTTAAAGTAAGATCTTGATTTTTTCTTTACACCTTGCATACTATAAAAAGTTCTAAAAACATTATGGTGTATTAACACTAAATCTCCTTTTTTTATAATAGTTTCATAAGCAGCTGGAGTTTCAATAACCTCTGCTACATTATTTACGAATTTAAAACTTTCAATTTTAGTATTTAATATAAGTTCTTTGTCACCTATTGTTTTTTTATTTTCATAAGTATCACCTAGAGGTTTTACTATAAAATCATAAAGGCTTTTCATTAATACTCTAAATCATATTCAATGGATATAGCCATGTTAGAATTAAACTTCTTCCACGGCAATACCTCATTGTTTTTCTTTATGTGAATATTATAAGAATTATCTTTCTGGTCTTGAGTTATATAGGCAATTTCATGACCACCATAGACACTTTGTCCAACAGAGTAGTGCATAGCATCGCTTTTATAATCAGCACCTATACTGATTTTTCTTATTACGTTAGTCATTAGTCCTCAGCTTTAACAACAGCTGTCTCACCATCATCATCTTTCTCTATTTCGGTGTATTCACCTGTTTGTATGTTTATATTAATAGAGCCGTATTTCTCTTCAAGAGCTTGTTTGTTTTCTTCTATTTTAGGAAGTAATAAATCTAACTGAGATAAAAGTGTGTGTTTTCTTACGTCAGACAATCCTAATTGTTCTATTATTTTTTGGTAATTAACTTGTTGTTCTTGAACAACTTTTAATTCTTCTTCTGTAATTTTAAAGCTTTCTGCCATTTTAATTTAATTTAATTGTTTGTTTGTTTACTCTAGTGTATAATATATACATATTTGAATCACCTTTAAACTGTCTAGATAAAGTATTCGGGTTAATTAAAGCATATGTTGATTCAACTGTATGCCCATTTTCTTTATTTGTATGAGTTGTTACAACTTTGTATTTGTCTTGGAATTTTATATCCTCCATAAAAACCTTATTTTTCTCATAACTAATACTATGGATTGTTTTAACTTTATTAATTTTATAGTTATCATCAACCGTTATAATACAATTATAAGATGTTTCATTTGGATTTGGTTTCCATTCGCCTTCCAATAGTGATGTTTCCGTTTGCGCGGATAAAAAACTACTAAACAACAACAAAAATATTAATATTGTTTTTTTCATTTGATTTTATTTAATTTGATTATTACTCTTACTATTTATTATTACTTATAGATTTGAATTTTTCCACACCTCGTGATCCAAAATAAGCTATATAAACAGTTGTAAGTAACTGTTTTAATAATCCAATCCACTCTTGTTCTACAGTAAAAGATATCTCGTGATGACTATCAACCCATATAAAAGCTATAGCCATAAAAGATAAGAATATTAAAGCCATAGGTCTAGTGTTTTTAGAAAGCCATGAATCTGATTTCATATCGCTTTCCCAACGCCTTGTTATTTGACTCTCTGCCTCAGCATTAGCCTTATCCATGATTTCTTGGATTTGCTTTTTAATTAGCAGCTTTTCTTCTTTCGTGGTTGTGAGCTTATCAATGACGTCACCAACTTCTTTGATGACGCCACCTGTAAGCCATTGAATTATTTTTTTCATCTATCGATAATCCTCCCGTGTGAAAACACCACCTTCAGTTCCCGCTTCTGGGCTTGTTCTGGAATTAACCGCAGGTGGAAACATACTGTTTGCTTCCGATGTTGTTACTGCTCCTCGTAAGGCTTTTCTAGCTCTAGCATTAGCAACCGTAGTTATTTTATTAGCCGTAGATTCATTAAGAGGTTTCTTACCATCTCTGGTTACTAATTTTCTTTTCGAATTGGAAAAATTTGCTGAATCTTTTTTAACTGCAATTAATTTCTTTAGTCTTTCTGCTTCTCTTTTTGATCGCGCATTTTTCCTTTGTTCTACTCCTGATAAATTAACGTCATTTTTGGTTTGATCGCCAATAACTATAGTTTCTTCTTTAACCTGTGAATTTGTGGAATTATTATTTGTGCTTGTTGAAGTAGAATTGTTTTTCTTCTTTTTTTCCGCCAACATTTCTTTGTACTTTACTGGATTATTTCTTATCCATTCCTTTTGCTTTGCTTTTTCTGCAGGGTCAGAGCTAAAGCTTGTTCTTCCACTAGAAGAACTTCCACTAGAAGAATTAGAGTTGTTGTCACTAGAAGTACTTGATCCACCTCCTGAGTGTGTAGTAGTTGTATTTCTAGTTGTGTAAGCAGGTACTTTATCACCATCTACTGGATCATGCTTGTGTCCTGCTGATCCACCGTGGCCTGCGTTAGCTGCTCCGTGGCTCATGTATTTAGAAGCTCCAAAGCTCATTATGCTAGCTACTTTAGCAGCTCCTTTTGCATAACCACCCATTCTAGCGGCTCCAAAAGATTGATTGTATCCCATTCTAGCTGCACCGCTTTGGTTTGCCGCCAACTCCTTTGCTGGAGCACTTGGTTTTTTAGCAGAATAACTTCCACCGTCTTGATTTGTTTTCATTTTTTTATCCATTACGTTTGTTTGTTTTTTGCATTAATTTTTTTTCTGCTAATTGAGCATCTTTTTCCCAAGGACCTTTACCGGCCTGCATTACTGAGTAATCATATTCTTTTCCTTTAAACATCACTTTACCAGCTCCTTCAGAATTTACCTCATAATCTAATCCACTACCTGGATTTTTTATTTCACTTTTGTATTGATCAACGTGAACTTGTTCATGAGCTAATGTTTTCTGCATTTCTACTGGATCATCTAGTAAATCTTCATTTAAAATAATAACTCCATTTTTAGGCGTTCGCGCATAAACAGGATCATCACCCATATCTCTTTCAAATACAGACGTGTTCATTTTGTTTAAATCGAACGGAGGGTTTATTTTAAATGCCATTGTTATAAGGAAATTTTTTATTAAACCATGATTGTCTTTTATCACAACCGCAAGGTATGTTAAGACCGTCTGATATTTTATCTACAACGGTCTTAATACCTGTTTTGTTAGTGAATTTAGCAATGCTATCGCCTAATCCTTTGGATTCCATTTATTATATTGCTTCTGTTGCAATTGCAAAGTCAGAAAAATACATTTGCACTGGAGTAGCAGCTTCATCAAGTCCTAATTGAACAGTTGATTGTACACCTCCTGGATTAGCAGTTAATGCAGCGTATACAGCTTTTTGCGGTGACTTGCTTCCATTAACTATAGTTGGAACACCGGCGGTTCCATCTTTAGTTGTTGTTACAGTAATATTTATTACTCTTTGACTTAAAACCGCAGCTGGTACAGTTGCAGAACCATCGTTAGCAATAGCGTATCCTGCTTGAGTACCTACAGCGCCTTCTAATACAAGTGATAACACTCCTGTTCCTGCTACGTATGATACGCTTTGGATTTGATCTACGTTGACTAATTCAGATCCTTGTGTTAATGGTGCTGCTGAGTCAACAATGTTGAATTTTAAAAATTTTGACATTTGTTTTTGTTTTGTGGCTGTTAAGCCTGGTTTGGTTGTTTTTTTTTGATTTATCAGTTTACTCTGTTTATTTATTTTTCGGTAAGGATTTTATTTTACCGTTATGTGTTCTAGCATATCTATGTGTAGATGTTTCTTTGCTAGGTATTAATTCACCTGAGTACGTAGCGTCTCCATATTTCCAGCTAACTGTCTTAGCAGCTCCATGATGTTCAGCGCCAGTAGAATTATGTCCATCATAATTATAACTACCATGTGCATCATCAAACAACGCCTCAGCGTGTCCTTTGTGGCCTTCTGCCATTTCTTTTCTACCTCTTGCTACATCTTCTTCTTCCCATGAATTAACCATATGATGCTTTGAGTGCTTTGCGTTTCCGCTGTAATGACCGTAATGTCCTTTGTGATTGTACCCCATAGTTATGAATTTGCGTGATATGCCGAAAGCATCTTCTTAGCTTCTTCAGCAGAAGAAAAACCTGATTTCCAAACACCACCTTTTTTATTATTTAAAATAACGTATTTATCGCCACGCTTTACAACGCAACCACTTCCACCCTCTGACTCTGCACAACCTTTACCGGCCTTAGCAGCACCTAATCTGTTCATTAGAATATTTGCCATAACTATATGTTTTGTAAAGCTACTATATCAGTTAAAGCAGTTGATCCAGTTGATAACACTTTAACCACCAGTAGATCTATTACTTTTCCAGCAACTACATTATTTAAAGTAACTTGATTACCAGAAACATCTTCAACAACAACATTGCCTGTTGTTCCAAAATATAAAGAGTAACCATCACTAATATTAGCAGCGTTACTTTTATATATTTCATATGTAGCAGCTTGAGTGGGACTACCACTTAACGTTATTGTGTTTGCATCGTCCACACTTACTACGGTAAATATCTCGCCATTAGTGTATACTACGTCTCCTCCAGATATAACATATCCCAGAGGGTTAGTTACTGCTGGTGAAAAATCACTACCAGCATCAATTAATTGATTTGTAGCCCCTGTGTTTGTACCACTAGCTATAACCCCAGGTTGAGGTATATTAATAGTGTCGCTGAGGATAACACTTACCGATGAATTGTATGTACTCATTTTTTTGTTTTTATAATTCTCCAACTCTGCCTTGTGCGCAAAGAACTGGATTGATTCCTTTATATTTAACAGGAGCTTTAAGTATTTGCATACCTGTTATTCCATTACTAGCTCCTTGACCATGAACTCTGCCTTCTTGATTTAAAGGCCCGTCCCATATATGAGATTCACCTACTACACCAACTTTTGTTCCTGGTTTTAATTTTTCCATTGCTGGATCGTATTTTTTGTGGTCCATAATTATTTTTATTTATTTATTTATTTCTTTTTCTCATATCGTTCCAATACATAGTATGCATTGTGTCTACGTTACAGTATGTAGGTCATTTATATTTTTTAGCAGCTCCAGCAAACAATCCTCCGTAAGATTGACCAAACATTTCTCCAGCGTTTGTTATAGCGCTATTTTTAAAACCTACAGCATTCATAGGTTGTAATTCTTGCCCTAAAGGGTTTCTTAATTTAGATTCAGAAGTTTCTTGTTCACTAGGATTATCTGTATAAGATTGCTGTGCGTCTGATACTAGTTGGTTTTGAGTTGCGTTAACACCATTTCTAATATTGCCATATTGAGACATCATATTACCAATACCTAATCTTCTTCCATAACCTCCACCATACTGAGACACTTGATCTTGACTGTATTCCTCTGGAGACATACCTGCTTCTTCTGATTTGAATCTTAGTCTAGCCGCGTCTCTCGCTTCTTTAGCAGAATTAAAAGTATCCATTAAACCAGCTGACTGAGCGTTCGCTCTTCCACCTGGCCCTTTATTATCCATCATTGCAGAATAAGCATCACTATAAGCTGAATTAGCATCAGACAAATAACTTGGGTCAGTTGATTCTGGCTCTGGTGCTGCACCAGCAGCTTGTTGATTGTTTGATCCTAAAGCGGCTAGATTAGCTGGATTTTCACCAAACATAGTGCTAACTATTCCTCCAGACCTACTATCTGAGATTTTTGATCCCGCCAATGCTGTACTTGCTGCTATTGTACTCATTTATCTGCTTTTATCTTTATTAACGTTATATATAGATTTAGTCAAAACCTTATCTATATATGAATTTCCTTTTATAATCTTGTTTCGCCTTTTACTAATAGGTATATCATCTTCACCTAGCATTATGCGATATATTCTTTTAATAAGCTGTTTACCTTTAAAAGAAACTTTGTATATGTTGTACTTTTGAGTTGTTCTATTTCTCTGTCTCCAGACAGAAATCCATTCGCCTTTTATTAATCTACTCCATCTTCTATTATCCCAACTGTAAGAGTAAGAACCTGCTTCAAAATCTTTTTTTGTAAACAAGTCTATACAATCTAAATATATCAATAGTTCTAAATCTGCTTCATTTAGATCGTTGTTTTTGGAAGCCCATTTGCGTATTATTCGATAATGTTTTAGCAGATTAAGATTTTTTAAATCTCCTGCTTCTAGCTTTTTCACAAAACAACGACCACGTCTGTTGACTTAATAACGTGATATATTTTTTTATTATTTTGTATTTTATGACCTGCATGTTTATCATAAAATATAATATCTTCTTTTTTAACACCTTCAACATCATTACCTAGGCTTATAATCTTTGCCTTTAAGTATCTAATGTCATCTCTGTGTATTTCTGCTAAAAGTAATCCACCATTTGTTTCTTGAATTTGATCTTCTAGCTTTTCTATAATTAAATTTCTACCTAGCGCTTTCATCTATTCTCATATTATTAATTACACAATCAGTAGAAAGGATAGTTGTTGCCACAGAAGCCGCGTTAATTAAAGCGCTTTTAGTTACGAGCAAAGGATCAATAATCCCTGACTCAACCATATTTACCATTTTTCCTGTAACCACATTTAATCCAGTACCATCATTTTTATTAAAATCAGGTTCTTTAATATTAGCGTTTTTAAGTATAGTTTTAAAAGGTGACTTTATAGCTTCCAACAACACTTTTTGACCTTTTGTTTTAGGTTTTATTATTGACGAAGCATTTAATAAAGCAATACCACCTCCTGGTACTATACCTTGTTTTATAGCGGCTTTTGTAGCACATATAGCGTCTTCGACCCTATCTGTTTTTTCTTTTAATTCTACATCAGAAAAAGCACCTACTTTTACTATAGCCACTTTAGCACTTAATGTAGCTAATCTTCTTTCTAAATTAACAACAACGTGTGCAGGGTTTTTCTTTTTTAAATCTTTTTTAATTTTTTCTATAAAATCTTTAGCTTCATCAGGTATTTCTTCTACTTGAATTACTGTTTGATTTTCTTGAGAAACTGACTTTACACATTCACCTAAATAATCTATTTGTATTGCATTTAAATCATCGCCTAAGTCCTCATTTATTATAGTTGAGTTTGTAAGCAAAGCTAAATCATTTAGTATTTCTTTTTTGCGTAAGCCATATGCTGGAGGGTCTACAACGTTTACTTTAATATTACCCTTCATTTTGTTCATTACCAAAGCAGAAAGAACAGTAGGATCAACTTCGCCTATTAAAAGTAATGGTTTGTTGTTTTTTATTACATGTTCTAACACAGGTTGTATTTGTCTAATAGATTCTACTTTTGATTCCATTATTAAAACCAGCGGTTTATCTAGTTCTGCCGTGCCTTTTTCTTTATCAGTTATAAAGTTTTGATGGCAATAACCTTTGTAGTATTCTATACCATCTACTATCTCTGTTTCTGTTATTCCATTTTCAGAAACACCAAGTGTCACAATCCCTGTTTCACCTACTTCTCTAAAAGCATCACCTATTAACTTACCTAGAACTTTATCATTGTTGGTTGATATAGTTGCTATGTCGTCTATCATGTCACCTTTAACAGGTATACTTATTGATTCTAAATATTTAACAACTTTATCAACAGCTTTATCTATACCTTCTTTTAGTTCTCTAGTGTTTATGTCTTTACTACGAGCTTCACTCAGTATAGCGTGAGCTAACACGGTGGCTGTAGTTGTTCCATCACCAGCTTCATTAACTGTTTTTCTAGCTGCACCTTTTAATAAAGTTGCACCCATATTCTCTATTGGATCGTGCAGTGTTATGCAGTTTGCGACAGTAACACCATCTTTTGTTATGACAGGATTACCCTGGTCATCTTCCATTATAACACATTTACCGCTAGCTCCAAGTGTGGAGCTAACAGCGTTTGTGAGTTGTTCAATTCCTTTAAATATTTTATCTTTAGCTTCGTCTCCAAAACTAAGATTTTTTACTATAGCATCAGCCATGATTTAATTAGATTTAATTTAATTTATTTTATTTAAAAGTTTTTACTACCTTAGGTCCGTTTAAAAATTCAACTTTCTTTTTGTAGTGTTCTATTGTCTTATCTATTGAAGTCTCGGCAGCTTCCATTGTTTCTCGCCGAGTTACATCCTTCCAGGTCTCTTCGTTTCGAAGATCTTGGTATTCTGTTTGGTAGTAACCGTTGGGTAATTGAACTATACGCCAGTTAGCTTTGTCGGCTATATGGTTCCATAGTTTAATTTGGTTTTCATCTGGTTGCGGTTGACTAGTCCACGAATTAGTCTCGTAATAAAATGTCATTGGTTTTGGTTTTAAATTAGACATTGGTTATTGCTCTTACCGAGCAGGTATATTTATATTATCACTTGTTTGTTATTGTTTTTACTAAAGCACCCACCACTCTGTGCCGTCTGACCAAACCATAGTTGCTTGATACGTACCTGTGAGTGTTACTCCAGCAGTTGAACCGTTTATAGTCTCAGTACCGCCGTTGCCTTGAATTTGCGCTGTTGCTGTTGCTGGTAATGAGCTATCTGTTATAAATCGTATTGTTTTATTTGTAAAGTTACTAGCTAAGGGTAATCTTAAAATAGCATTTCCAGCACTTCCAGTCCAAGATATTTTTACTATTTTTGACTCAGATGTACCTAGGTTTGTTACACTTCCCGCTGTTACTGGTCTATCGCTTGACAGTAATTTTTGAGAATTAAATTCTGAGTTAGTAATAGGTATTTCAATGACGTTATTGTTCGGGGCAACCACTAAAACATTCACCAGAGTTTCTAAAGTACTTGGACTTGGAAAGTTCGCTGGTGTTTGGCCGTATTTACCAAGCTTTAATTGACTTGTGTTTTTTACCTCAAAAGCATTTATTCTGTTAGCATTGCTAAAACCAGCACCTACTATAAGTTTTGAGTTATTATTAGCAGTATTAAATCTTCCTAAAACAACTTGATTATTTCCATTGACCTGTAGGTTTGAACCTAATGCCATACCGCCTGAACCACCACTTTGTACTTCGTTATCAAAACCACCTAAAATCGCGCTATTTGTCGCGGTTGAAACAATTGTGTTTGTTTTACCACCACCAATAAAACCATTACCACCTTGATTAAGATTTCCAATACCACCAATTGTAGCGCTATATTTTCCTTGTGAATCATTTACACTTCCAACTCCCGTGTCTGCATCATCATAAGTACTTATGACTATACCAAAAGAGCTTGCGCTACCGCCAGTTCCTAAACCATCACGAGTTGTTATCGCTATTGAAGTATCTACAGTACCATTTTGTTGGTTTGCACTTCCGCCAATAGCTATATTGTTACCACTACTTGTATTGCCATTAAAGGAATTTCTACCTATAAGAATGTCGTTGGTAAGTGTACCTGCAGTTGCAAGCCCGCTGTTCTGGCCTATTATTATAGCATCATTTACATTTGTTGCCGTGCTGTTAGCTAAAACCTTGTTACCTATTAATACAGCCTCTGTTATTGTGCCTGTAAATGGTTTTGCAACATCATTACCAATTGATACAACAGATTCAGCTGAAGTTGTTGCTTCAAGATTAGTATTTCCTATTGCCACATTAAAAGTACCAGTTGTCATACTACTTAAAGTATTAAAACCTAATGCTACGTTTCCAAGAGAGTTTGATCTTGTTCCGGTTAGAGCTAGTAAAGAGTTTTTCCCAAGAGCAATATTGTTTGCCCCAAGTGTTAAAGCTTTCAGTGTGTCCGTTCCAATAGCAACGTTGTTTGTTCCATAAGTTAGGTTTGTTATCGCTTGATATCCAATTCCTACATTGTCTCCGGCCGATTCCTGTGAACCACCACCATCATTTCCAGTAATATAGTTTTTTAAAACATCATTACCAATACCTATATTATATATATCTTGGAAAGCTGACACTGTGTTTATACTTGATCCAACGTTGTCACCAATATATATAGATTCTTTAGTAAAACTTTGTTTTAAAGTTCCTCTAATATCTAAAACACCAGTGTTTACAAGGACCGAGTATGTATTGTATGGTGTAGTTTGAGATAAAATAGAATTACTAATAGTGCCAGGTTCTGAGGTGGTCGTTCCTGAAACAAAAACAGGAATATAACCTGAAATCGCATTTTGGGAAGCTTGATCAGTCGCGGGTCCTATTGCGCCAATGTCAGTTCTTACCTCTGCACCAGTTCTATATTTAATTAAACCGCTATCAGAAACTAAAAACTTATCAGTGTCTGTAGATACGTTGTTTATTGTGGAAATATTTAATTCGCCTGATATAAGTATACCATAAGTAACCGTCTTAAGTTTTGTTGTTCCTTCGTAATTTAACTCAACCTCTCCCCCCATCCTACCTGTAATAACATGATTCTGGTTACTTGTATCACTCATTAACTCAAAAAGACCGTCTTGTGCATCAACGTACATTGCTTGGTACGCGTTTACTTCAATTTCAGCTGTATCAAAACCGCTAGCATTAAAAATTAATTTTGCTAAAGAATCAGCTGATCCTAAGGTTAAGGTTCCGTTTATAGTTTGATCACAGTATGTTTCTATAGCCATTTAATTTAATTTTATTTTATTTTTATTATTATACTCCTTGATCAGCAAGGGAAACTAATACTCTTATGTTTCCTGATGGAAAAGAAGTACCTCCAGAAATAGCCACTGCGTTAGTAGAGGTTCTATCAACACAAGCATATATTGTCTCGTAATTAGTAGCGTTATATAATTGTACTATTACGTCGTAAGATCCTAAATTGTGTGTTACAGTTCCAAATGCAGATATTGTACTAGCGAAAGTGCTTGCTTTTCTTATAACAGGAGCTAAATCTTGTGCTGCGACGTACATATTTTCATCTGCAGTTACATCGTACACAGGAAATCTATCAGCGCTAGCAAGGGTTGTTAGATCAGAAAGTCCTTTAATATCAAGACCAATTTTTGGTATAGGACCAGTGCTGTCTGTTACTGTAATACCTAGTTCCGCTTCTACAGTTGAAGGCTCAACTGCCGTTATATCACCATTGTTATCAGCTGCTATTGTTATTTGTGTAGCGCTATTTCTAGTTAATGTTATACCTGTTCCTTCCGTTAGATTTACAGTAGTATCTGAACCACCATTTGTACCGGCTAATGTTAAAGGAACGTTTAATCCACTTTTGGCATCTGCTTGTAATGCGTATGTAGCGTCAGTATTTGTTGTGTAGGAAGGTACATCCCATGTGTTGTCTTTACTTAAGAATTTTGTAGATGTATCAGAAGTTCCGTCTACAGCAGATAAATCTATTGTACCTACTGTTACCGCTCCAGTAGCGTTAGTATTTACCGTGCCAGCAGAAATATAAGTACCATTGGCATTTGTAAAGCTATTCACAGTAACACCTTGTGATATTGTTGACCAATCAGCTGCGTCTGAAGAATCAGCCGCTGCGTCATCTACAGCTATAATAGCATCACCAATATCTAATGTAACACCTGAACAATAGAAAGAACCTCCCGCTGTTGCAACTACGTAGTAATCACCTTGTGTTACAGCTACTCTAGTTCCTGCACCTCCTGGACAATTATACAAGAAAGAACCTGAATTACCTCCTGAAAGTATAGCACCTGTATCAGCTCTAAAAGTACCTTTAAAAGTTAAACCGCCTGAAACTAAACTATCAACATAACTTTTAGTTGTTAAGGTATCAGAAGGGTCAGTTCCTACAGTTAAAGCACTTGTTCCCTTACCAGAAGGAATATCCAATGCATCACCAGCGGCTCCGCTTATAGTTAACGAGGTTGGTATTGTAACGTCATCTTGTAAATCAAAAGTTACGCTTCCGTTATTTCCAGCTACCGAAGTAATCTTAACTGTAGTAGTACTTCCATTTATTCCTACAGCAGATTTAATACCTGAACCAGTACCACCAGCTGTTAAATTAATAGTAGCAGACAGATCTGGTGTTCCTGCAGCAACTGGCAATGTGTATGTTTCGTCTGTATTTGTAGTATAAGAAGGAACATCCCAAGTATTGTCTTTAGATAAAAATCTAGTTGTAGTACTAGACGTACCATCAACCGCGCTTAAATCTGCAGTTACCGTCACAGCGCCTGATGTTGCTGTAGTAGGAGTTAAGTCAATATATGTACCATCTGTTGTATTTACGGTTGTAACGCCTGCATCAATTGCTGACCAAACATTATCTTTACTTAAAAATCTGCCACTTGTGTCTGCTCCGTCTGCAGCGCTAAGATCTATAGTTCCAACTGATACAGCGCCTGTTGCTGCTGTATTAACTGTGGTTGCAGATATATATGTACCGTTAACGTTTGTAAAAGACTCTACGCCTGAGCCAGAACCATCCATTTCTATCCACGCGGTTCCATTGTAGAAGTACATTGTTTTATCACCAAGACTCGTGTCAAAATACATTTGACCTTCAACTGGTGATGTAGGCGCTGATGATTCGTTATCAATAACTGGCAATTGCAGCTGATTTTTGTTCATCTCAATATCAGAGCCATTCATTGCAATGGCACAGTAGTAATTAATAGGCATAGTTTATTTTTTTTATATTGTTAATTTAGTATTGATGACCCTGCCACCTGCTGGTCAAAATCAACTGTTATTGTTGTTGCGTCCGTGTATGTTACACATCCTTTTATTTCTTTTGGCGGATTTGAGTTATCAGTCAAAGTTACTGAAGGCTCTGCCTTACCTGTTGTATTATTTATAACCCATTGTGTTGATGAGGTAAAATTTTGTTTTAAATTTACATCTCCGCTGCTAGTTATATCGAAGTGTATTAATGTGTATTGAGTTCCTTGTGGAGCGATAACTCCATTACCACCGATGTAAATTAAATCAGCTATATAGTAAAAAGGATCTGCAGGATCTACAGTGTAAGTGTCTAATGTATAATTACCAAACTGACTTATCTGATCACCTTGACCTAGTAATATAGGTTTACCTGTTATATACTCTAAAAATTTAACTACATTCTGACCATTTAGTTCTGTTATAGATATTCTTACTTGTGTTAAAGTATTAAGCCCCGTTCCAGATCCACCACCACCGGTTTTAGATATAGTACCTGCTCCACCATTTTGCGTGTCAGACCATTTAAATGACATTTGACCGCCTATGTTTACCTTAGCATTAAGGTTTAGGTATTTAGCTACTGCCGATGCAGTGAATTGCTTTGTCTGTCTGTTTGCCGCATCAGTTCCTATCCAAGCGTCATTATCTGTGACAGTTGTATCAAATGGATACGAACTTATTCTAGCCATGTGTTATGAGTATATTCTAATTTCTATGTAAACTTCGTTTAATCCTTCAACCGCAACCCCTGTGGTACCGTCATAGTTAGTAAGACTTAATTCTGTCTCATCGCCCCAAGAAAGTTTTTGGTAATCATTTCCACCACCACTACCCGCGGTAAACCAAACTTTTTGTTCTGGTGCTATACCTCCTGTTATAGCTGCGTTATATAGTCCAACACCGATTCTGGTCCAAGCGATCGCAAGACCTGTGTTATTAGCTAATAAATTAACGGATGGTGTACCACCGCCAGCTGCACTAGAAGCAGTTAATCTAGCGGCATACGCTGTATACGCAGCTGTAGAGTTAGCAATTGCAGCGACTGCATCTACTGAAAAGTTTCTAGTAGTTGGCATTTCATCAGAACCAGCCGTAGGTATAGATGTACCTATTATATAATCTCCTTTTTTAGGCGTACCTTTTGGATAGCTTTGCAGTATAGACATTTAGTTAGTTTTTATTTGTTTTCTTTAGTCTATATCATTACAGGTTTTGAAGTGTTTTTACATAAAGTGTGACAATAGGGTGTTACTTATCTATATTATAAGGCTTATGTCACTGTTTTTAAAAAAGTTGTTACAAATATAGGGGTATGGTGTTGCCCCCTATCCTCACCATCTTTTTCTCCAGGGAAAACGGGTTTCAAATTTGCGGGTCCGCGTGCGTTTCAGGATTTTCCATGTCATATATACGACTTTCCAGGGCCCCGAGCGGGGGGTTTAGACTTTTCTACCTAGATTTCATACCTATTATCCTGTCTAGCTCGTCTTTTCCTTGTGAGATTTAGTTGTATGACACATTGACATGACACATGTGACTGATTGTCATGACATTACGTCATATATATAATATACTATTGTTAATGACATAGTGACATAGTGGTATGACATCTTGTCATCTTCTACTACTAAACTATTTTACATACTTAATACGAAGTTATAATGATAATATAAATGTAACTAATAAAAACTAATAACAATAAGAATATGGAATTACTACAATACATTGACTTCACTTCAATATGTGACGACTTTAATTTAGAAACTGGCGACATTACGCCATCACAACAACTTGAATTAGAAAATATAATTTCACAATTTATAAAACAAAATAAATAATTACAAACATAATACGAATACATAATGATAATAATAATGTAACTAATAAAAACTAATAATAATAATAAATACTTTTAACTATGCAAAATTCAATTCAATCAAAAAGATTCGTCATCAGAAAATCTTTAATCGGCAAAAATACTACTATCAATGTAGAATTTAAATCAGGCAAATCATTTACTTACAATCATGATAAAGTATATGAAATTATGAAAGATAAATTATCTTCTATAAATTGCTTCAACAAATATGGTTCGTATACTTCTTCAACTAGCGTTCCAGTTGTACTAAGGGATAAAGAGGTAGTATAACTACTACTTCTTTACCAAACGGTGACTATCCGAACCGAGCAGGCAACAGGCTAAACTGGATATTATACAGGCGCGTTAAGCTGTGTACATCACCTGTCTAAACAATGTTGAAAACAGCAATGTCATTATGGTACACGAGTGTGTTCGATTCACACTATGACAACTAATAACTAAATTATAACTATGTCAAATTTCAAATTCAGAGGATTTATTCCTGCAGTAACTAAATATGTAAAATCAAAACCATTAACAGAAGTGGTAGCGGAAGTAATAGCTTTCGGTTTACTAATGCCATTAGCGTTTGGCGGAATTGCCTTCTTCATCTTTATGATGATAACAGGTCAAGTTGATTATTCAGCGATGGATTCTATTAACTGTCAAATCTGCTACTAATGAAAAGTTACTATAGCAAACTACAACAGAGATTTATAGCTCGTGAAGAATATTTTGACGAGCTACTCTTTGGAACGCTCAATGATGAGAACTACGAAAAACCAATACAAACTAAATACGACTCAAAATCGATAATACAATAAACTAATTAATAATCTTTAAAATAATAATACTATGTCAACATTCTCTTATACATTACTAAAAATCTCGTGGAAGCTCTACGACAAACATTACACTAAATTAACTGACGAGCAAAAGTCTAAAGTTATGGATATCTACTACGATTTCTACTAAAATACATAACGGTTTCACTCTGCATTTTGACTACGCGAGCTCTACTTTGTGAGGCGGTTCGATTCCGCCAATGTCTACTAATAACTAATAATAAAATAATACTATGCAATTTATACTAACATGCCAGAACGGCAAGCAAATCGACATAAGCGGATACGTGCTCATGCAACTTGAAGGCGAGATTACTCGTGAACAAGTAGAAAATAAAATTAAATTCTATCAACAAACTAATTTAAAATAATACTATGCAATTTCAAGATACTAAATTTAAAGAGTTAGACGCTAAAGGTCTAATCACTGATAAACTAAATCAAATAAAAAAGTTTGAAACTAAGTACAAACCCTGTACTTCAAGTATAGCTATGTACAAATGGTGTACTGACTACGAATATCGTAAGCGTGAATGGCAATTCAGACAAGGAATATCTAATTATGCTACTCACAATGCTCATAAAGCATTTCAAGGTACAGATAAATCCGTACTATAATACATACAAAATACGATTAACTATTGATAATATAATAAATTAAACTATGCAAAATATAATCAAAAAAGTAAACAAAACTACTATCAAATTAAACAACATAACTTATAAAGGTTATAATGTTGGCGAATTACCAACTAGATTTGCTTTTATTTACAATGAAGACAAAGACCAAGAAGGTATTAACTCGTGGTTTAACTACCAAGGATTAACTTATATCGAATATAAACCTACAATCTGGTCTTATGTCTAATCCAACTAACATGAAAGAGCTTCTAGCCTATGCCGAAGCGCAGAAAAAAATCAGAGCAGACGGGCATAGACGTCTAACTCTCCTCAACGGAACGTGTAGTGGACTGACTGACGTAGAGTACAACAAAGTTGTAACAAGACAGAAATCTAGTTTTCCAAAAGCTAGAAAGTTCACTCACAACCGTATGTGGCGCGAAACAAGTAAAGAATATTCAGTAAAACAATTAATAGAAATAGTAAAAACATGAGTGATACAATAAAAAAATGGCACGAGATGCAAGAAGAGTTTACAGAAGTGGTAGAAGTAAAACCAGCTAAATATATATTCTTATTAGACTATGAAGACGCTACACCGTATAGATATGACATTAGCGTGTTATGTAACGAAGGAAATAAATGGAATCCTGAAACACAGTCTTGCGAGCAGTTCTTAGAACTAGCAGGACACAGTATAAACAACTGTGAGTGGATGGTAACTAGCAAAGAATTCATACAACGTGGAAACTAAAGCAACTAACCCATGGGATTTAGCGTGGTCTAAATGGTGGGTACAACAGAATTATAAGAAATGTGAAGTGGACGAAATGACACTGAGCGAAATATATGAACTATTAGAACAAGATTAAATGAAAACACTTAAACTAACAGAAAGCGACTGTATATTTATACACTATGCACTGAAACAATACGCTATCCAAACCGAAAACCTGGACAAAGTTGATCGACAAGAAATATACGAAGTAGCAAATAAATTTAAATAAAATGAGTAAAATGAAAGAACTAGATTCTATTGCACAAGGTGTAGCGGATCATATGAAAGAAATCATTGAAGACAGTGTTGATTGGCAGCTTGCTGAGGTACCACTTGACGGTGATGACTATCAAAAAATGAAAGAACATGTAATAAATGTTGCTTTAAATAAGTTATTACAAACATAATACGAACTATTGTTGATAATATAGATGTAACAAATAAAAATAAAACTATGTATTGTAAATGCGGCACAGTAGTGCATCCTATCAGAGTAAATTATGGTTATAAATCGTGTGTTCCTTGTAGCACAGTTCAAGATTATAGTTATATACCTATAATAAACCATAAGACAGGCAATACAATACAAATCGTCAGTCAAGAGGTAAGCGCATCAGTGCACAGAGCTTGGCGGCGTAAATGATGGAAGCACCGTAATGGTCCATCAAATAGCTACGGACGGGTGAGGGATCGTTATGAACTCCGCGAGTAGTAAATAGCTAGACGAG
>Ga0255039_10000093_pt1 | contig 28782 bp, 32 predicted proteins | sample BC1_12_1_MG_FD_181713 | JGI IMG/M metagenome (GOLD analysis project Ga0255039, IMG submission 181713) | Seawater microbial communities from Strait of Georgia, British Columbia, Canada - BC1_12_1 | ecosystem: Environmental > Aquatic > Marine > Strait | place: Canada: British Columbia | collected... | reverse complement strand
TCATGCGCTTTGGATCTTGCGATCGTGACACCAAATTGGCTGTATGGAGAACCTTTGAACAGGATTACAATCAACTCAAAGAACCTGATTGGAGTATAGCTGGGCTTCTTTGGCGATCACTATTTGGTCGTGAACCACGCTTCGAAGAAGAATTTCCTTGCTTGGCTTGAGTTCTGAAATTTGCAAAGGAAAAGAGAAAATTCTGAAGAAAAATAACACAAAAAAACCTTAAAAACTTGGAAAAAATAAAAATAAAAAATGAAAATAATGTACATATCTTTTTTAATATTTTAACAATGTATAGATGTGGCAAATATTAATGGGTTTTGGCGCAGGAGTATATGTGGGAACAGTGTATGATTGTAAACCAACGATAAATTTTTTTAAAGAATGTATTAAAAAAACTATACCGGAAGATGCAATACCCAAAAAAAAGGAGTAATTTTATAAGCAACTTCATTTATTATTTAATGAATGGAATATTTTTCATCATTTTTTGTCCATTTTGCAATTACTTTTGGATTCTCAATATTTTGATATATATCTTGAGGATCGTATACATTTCCTTCTTTATCAATATGACGAATAATACCATTGACTTCTTGTGCCCAAACTTGAATCTTCTTCATCATAGATTCTTTCGATTCGGACTCTGATATTTCACCATGTGGAATGCCTTTAATATGAGTCCCACAAAATTTAGCAGAATCCTTTTTTCTGCGAGTACATTGTTCGCCATTCGCTCGAAGTGCTCGACATCTTTCATGGAAAGGAACGTGATTTTTAACCCTGGTACGTTTTTGAATATCCTCTTTTTTCAATTCCAGATGTTTATACTCATAAATAAATTGCAATAGCGTTGCCTTAGCCCCGTCTACCATATCTGCATTTTGAATCTTGCCTGCGAGCTCTCCTTTAAAGTCGGTGGTCCATAGATCTATTTTAGCGTTAAGTCGTTTTTCCATAATAAGTGTATTCTAGAGATGCATTTAAGATAAATTATTAAATCAATTTATTACAGACTTAAAGAAACTATTGTCTTTCAGGATCCGATGTAGGAGTGTCTGTGGTAAAATCATAAATACCTGTATTTCTGGGTAAAACTATAAATAAAAAAAACATAATATTGCCAAATACCTGATACGATAAAACTTCCATCATATTAATGCGAGGCATTAAATATGGTATTGCGAAAAAAATAGTATTGATTATAAATATACCCAATAAGCCTCCTAATAAAGTGAATATCATTATATATAAATATATTGATATTTAATTATACAATATTATATTTTTTATAACTTGGATCCCACGTTGGTTTCAATGACGTCTTGTCTATTTCATGATAGGTCAATGGTACTTGTTGTTCAAAATTTTTAAGGATATATTCAGGAAGTATATTAATATTTCTTTTATCAAAATCAGTACTTGCCATCAAGACTGACTGATATTTATTTTTCCAGGATTTTTTACCAGTTACATATTCTGAAATTTTATCATAAGGTTCATCTAAGAGAACTTTTGTTTTTCCCATAAACAATGCAAAGCGGATAATACCACCTTTATTATATAAACCATCTATATCGCTGATATTTTTGCCGTATAACGATTTTTCCTTATAAAAAGGGGACCACGCTCCAAATCGAATCCCTTTCCTAAATGAGCCAAAAAAGAATGTGTCTTCAAACCCTCCCTCTAAACTAATAGCAGCCTTTTGTCCCAGTGCAGCTACCATGGGCAAAAATTTAATATAATTACCATAATATCCAATGATTGGTGTATCTATTCTTTTATCCTTTTGTTTTAAATAAATAAGAGATGGGTTATTGTAAAAAGTGGTGTAAACAGAAGGATGTACGGGGAAATTTAAAACTTTTTTATGATTACAAATTTCATCAATTAAACACCACCACAATGTATTTGCTTTAGTTTTATAAAATACCCTTTTTATGACACCATCTTCTATATCCGAATAATTATAAAATAAAAAAACAGTTGTAGATTTTTCTATAAACCCTTCTATTTTTAAAGATTGTCCTGTAATTTTTTTAACAAATTCGTTTGCATTTTTAACAGAAGAAGCTCCCCCTTTTAAAAAAGGGAAAATCATAACATTAGATTCTTTTTTTGCTGATTCTGGGTATTTATATAATAGATATTCTAAAAAGGGCATTTGTACATTTTGTTGATTTCTACAATGAATTATTCTATATATGCAAATACAAACTCTTGTTGTATTTTGAGGTATTTCTTTTAAATTTGTATTCAACGTAGTTTGAATGTTATATTCATATTGCGAACATTCATTTGTTAAATTTAACAAAGGTGTTTTTAATGATATATGCATGGGGGCCTTGCTTTCAGAATTTTTAATATCCATAGATCTACCTGTCTTAATAGGATTTACGGATTTACTTGCATTATTCTTCTTTTTTTTTAATAATTGCTGTATTATTTCTTTTCTATAATGTGAATTGGTATCCATATTATATTTACATTTGATTTTATTTTGGTACCTTTCTTCTAATATTTTCTGTTATATTTTCTTCTCTTGAATTCATTATAAATTTGCTTAATTCTTTTGCCTGATCATTATTTCCTTTAAAATATGTGGCGAGTGATTGCAATAAATGTTTTTTAGATAATGCTTTTTTACTTTTATGACGAGTGTAGACTAAAGAACTACCTTGTCCGATCTCAAAACAGTCTATTTCATTTGATTTCATTGTCTCCACTAAAGATTCGGTTGCTTGTTTTTTAATACTTTTTTTTTCTCTTATCAACTTTTGCAATTGTTTAATTTCATCATCTAGCGTAATCCAATGTTTTACAACACCCAAAACTTCGTCTTTATTCATTATATAATATTTATTTACTTTTTTATTACCTTTATTTGTTAAAATTTTAATTAGAAATAACTATATTTTCTTGCAAATTGGAATTCATTTTTGCTATTCTGGCTTTTTCATATTTTAAATGTCTTCTACACATTTTATATTTAATACACTCTTCTCCATTACATTTAGCTCCACATAATTCTCCCTTTCTTTTTCCAGATTTTAATTTAACGCTACAACAAACATAAGCTTTTTCTATAATATTTGCTTTAGGAATATGCCTAGGGCAATATATACCGGAACAAGCTTTACCGCATTCTAATCCCTTTCTTTTCCCCGACTTTAAAATGGCAGAACAAGTATTGCCTTTATATAATTTGGAAGGAGGCCAGTTAACACCGCTAATTTTATCTATATTATTATACTTCTCATTATACGGTATTACCCCCTGTTGAATATTCCTACAATATGGACATTTGACTTCATATTGTTTTAAACTGATAATTTCTAGTTGTGTATATTGTTTTTGATTAATTAGTTCATTAACAAGTGGTGCATAATTAAATTTATGTTTACATTTTAATGTAATATGATCATCTTGTAGATCTTCTCCACTAATTAAGCACGTTTGTTTTTCATCATCTTTATTATTATCTGATTCACACAATAATAATAATAATTGTGCATTAAAATCATCAGTACTTGCAATCATTATTACATTTAATTCTTGAAAACTCTTTATATATTTTATATATAATGTCAAACAAGGAAAAAAAGTTATTATGGGGGAAAACTACTTGGATGTTTTTTCATAGTCTGGCTGAAAAAATCAACCCAGACTTTTATAAAGCAAATAGATACATGGTTTTAGACATGATAAAAAAAATATGTCATAATTTGCCCTGTCCAGATTGCGCCCGCCATGCTACGGCTTTTATGAGTACAGTTAATGTTAATAGCGTTCCTAATAAAAAAGAATTTCGAGCAATGTTATATGTTTTCCATAACAGGGTAAATAAACGTTTGGGAAAGCCGTTATATGATCACAAATTTCTTTTTTATCATAAAAATCGCAATATGGGTATTATACTTAATAATTTTTTGATATTTTTTGTAAAGCGATATAATGGGACCATACAAGCCGGAATTACGTCTACCGAGATGACTAGAAAAAGAATAGGGCGACATGTAGCTGGTTGGTTTAAATCAAATTGGCACCAATTTTATTAATAACATTCTAATATAATTATATTAAAGATATTATTATTTCAATGGTATAATGCCGATAATAGTTGAATACATATGGTTAGGTGGAAATAATGAACTACGTTCAAAAACTAGAGTTTTAAATAACGAATTCAATCCAAGTTCAAGTCCAGCAGATTGGCCTGATTGGAATTATGATGGAAGTTCAACGGCACAGGCTGAGGGATTAAACTCAGAATTAAAGATCAAACCAGTTGCAATATATACTAACCCATTTTTAGAAAGTGGGTATCTTCTTTTATGTGAGACATTTGATAAAGATAATGTTCCATTGCCTTCTAATACAAGAAATAAAGCGGTTGAAATATTTGATTTCCCAAACGCGCATGTTGGTATTGATGAACATCCGTGGTTTGGTATTGAACAAGAGTATTTTATATTATCCGGTAATGGTAGTAGTTCTCCGCTCTGTGGTCGCACTCAAGGACAATTTTATTGCAGTGTAGGTTCCAAGAATGCTTATTTTAGAGAGGTAGCGGAGGAACATATGCAACTGTGTATAAAAGCGGGATTAACTGTTAGTGGGATAAATGCCGAGGTAGCGCCTTGTCAATGGGAATATCAAATTGGACCGTGCGAAGGTATAGATTCTGCCGATCAAATGTGGATTTCTAGGTGGATTATGGAGAGATTAAGTGAAAAGCATCGCGTTCGAATAGATTGGAGTCCCAAACCTTTTAAAGATATAAATGGTAGCGGGTGTCATACTAATTTTAGTACACAAAGAATGCGGTCAGCTGGTGGATTGAATGACATTTATGAAGCTATTGAAAAATTACGTAATAAACATGGAGATCATATGAAAGTATATGGAAAAGATAATGATAAAAGGATGTCTGGTCTTTATGAAACAGCAAAATATGATAAGTTTAGTTTTGATTTAACTAGACCGGTAGATCGAGGTGCATCCGTGAGAGTCGGATATGATACTATTACGAATAAATGTGGATATTTTGAAGATAGAAGACCCGCTTCGAATATGGATCCATATCTAGTAACATCTAAAATTTTCAAAACGGTTTGTTGTGGTGATGCTATGATCGAAGAATAATTTATGGATTTTAATTAAACCTATAAATTATTTAGCCCTTTGTTTGCTTTTGCATCTAAATGCTTTCTTTTCAAGTTTGCATTCTTGTTTATCGCTTTTAGATGATGCAAAATATACTGCATTATTGGGGTTTGATGCAAGTCCATTAATAAGAAAGAACCATAAACTCCCTAAAATAACTCCTGTACCCCATCCCGCCATGACATCTACTAAACCTACGCAGTTCATTGGAAAGGTAGTACGGATTATAGCGCTTAATATTCCCAAAGCTAAAAGACCAGCGATGACTCCTAGATTAACATTTCCGTATATAAACATTGGAAAAAGGACGTATGTCATAGTGAATGACAATAACAAGGCGTGTGGACCTGGCATTGAAAACATTGTACCCCACCCTTGAGTGCCGTTACCTATCAAGTTGCACGCTGGATCAATATCAGTTTTGAATGCTTCATTTGGAGTTCCAGGCGCTCCGTTTCCTCCAACGACGCCAACATGGGGAACATAAGCGCCTACTATGGGAGAAATCATCGCGCCAAACGCCATGCTTAATGTTAAACCAAGTACATATAGTAACCCTTTGATATTTCCCTCGTATAAAGAGCCAAAGACAGCCATAGTTGGGAGTATAATAGGAGATAATAAAACATAAAATCTAATATATGACATAGGATTGAATGCTAATGGCATTGTATATATTTAAAGTACATTTTTATTATAAAAAGACTAATTTAAAAACCTCTTGTATAGTTTCAACCGGATGAAATTTGATACCTTCAATTACTGGTTTGTTAGCATATTTGTCCATAAATTTATCAAAATCTTTTTGATTTTCTTTTGGATAAATAAATTCTTTTACCCCCGCTTTAATTCCGCCCAATATTTTCAATTTCAGTCCACCAATCATCGTTACTCTACCTTGAAGATTCATTTCACCCGTCAAAGCTATTGTATTCTTAACTTTCTTTTTATTAAATAAACTATAAATAGCGACAGTGATTGCGGTACCGGCAGATGGTCCATCTTTTGGCGTGGCTCCTTCTGGACAGTGAATATGAACGCCTTGTAATTTAGTTTCCGCAAAATGCTTTAATAGTTTAGTTTTTGTTTTTTGAGGTGTTAATTTCCATGCTAAAGATTTTGCAACATTCATGGACTCTTTCATAACATCTCCTTGCATTCCCGTCAATTTGAAATCGAGAGGATTTGTGGATGGATAATATATACTTTCGATCGGAATAATACCTCCTTTTCCTAAAGAATTAGCCCATAATCCGGTAACAATGCCAGAACTGGGAGTAGAATGGATTTTTGTAAATGTAATTTCGTGTCTTTCTTTCAAATATTTATTTTTGATAACATCTTTTGTCATTATTAATGGAATTTCAATATTATTCATTTGGAGAATTTCCAAATTAACCTCACTTATAATTTCAAATAGTATCTCTTTCAACTTTCTTACACCTGGTTCGTATGTGTAAGATTCTACGATAAATGTTATAATATCATCGCTAAACACGATGCATTCGTTTAATCCTAATTTTTTATAAATTTCGGGCAACAAATATTTTTTAGTAATGACAATTTTATCTTCTAATGATAAATTTTCAAATTTCACCCTATGAATTCTATCTAGTAAAATTTTATCAATGAGACCTGGTTCGTTGTATGAAAATATGAAAAGGGCTTTACTTAAATCTAAATCTATACCAGTAAAATATTTATCTTGAAATGATTCATTTTGCGTTTCATCTACTAAATGAGTTAAAATCCCAATAATTTCTTTACCATGTTCTGATCTGGATACTTTGTCTAATTCATCTATAAAAATAATTGGATTCATCACTTTTTTCTCCATAAGAATATCTACAATTCTACCCCAAGTGGAACCAACATATGTGTAATTGTGACCACTAAGAGTACTCCCGTTACTGGATCCACCGATAGGGATGAATGCAAATGGTCGAACTACTCCATTTTCATCTTTCAAACATTCGGCCAATCCTTTCTTCGCTAAAGATGTTTTCCCGACACCAGGAGGACCTTCAAATCCAAAACAATATCCCTTTTGCTCACCATTTAACCATTGACCAATGATGCGTTGCAATTGCCTTTTTGCATTATCGTGTCCGTGAACAGCTTCTTCAAGTTGTAATTTGACATCAGTAATTACTTTATTGACAGAGCTGAGATCCTTACGAATTTCTGAAATTTCAGATGTTAATTCCTTACAAAGAGGTAGATTAAATACCTTTGGAAAACGATGTTGGAGAGATTGAATGACATTAATATCATGTTTATTGGATTCAATAAACATTTCTATATTTTTTTTCATATAAGAATTTTTTTTACCAGAATGACATAATCTTTGAGATTTCATCTCTAATTTCTTAATTACGCTATTAATAAAACAAGTATTAGCTACTAATGTATCTCGTTTCCCACTATTAAACAATTTCAATAATTTTTTGATATTTCTCTTTTTTAACTCCTTTATAGCTTTTTTTTCAATTGTTGGAAAGTATTTTGTAATTTCAAGACTACTGTATGGTTTAGTAGTAGGGATATTTACTTTGATATTATTTTCTTTAATTTTATTAACACATAAATCAAATTTAGATTTTACACCGTCCATCAACGATAAAACGGGTTCTTTACGATATACGCCGAAAGGTATTTTTAATAATCCTTCCAAGTATTGTCTAGCTTTAGACCCCGAATCTTCCGACTTAGCTTTCACCTCTTTTAATTTAAGCATTGCTTTTTCTTTGACAGCATCGGGTGCTTTCAATAAACATATTTGTTGTTCAATAGGAATTTTACTATTATCAAATTGTGATAATGTATTGGTATAATTAATAGTTGTTTTCATGGCGTCTCTGAAATATTTTTTGATATTCCAAGGCAAACTATCAAATAAAACAGTCTGTTCAATCGTATCTAACGAACCGTTGCTATCGTTTGAAAGTAAATCATATAAAAGATATGCTAAATATTGAAACTCTGGATCGTTATGTTTCATTAATAGTTGAATAAGAGTACGTCTTTGTCCATAAAGTTCAGATCCAATAAATTCTTTTACATTTTGTGAAATAGGTTTTTGCTTGATTAAATTTGTTTGATTTAAATATCCCACGAAACGTTGATATAATTCATTGTCTGAATAGATTAACAGTTCCTTTACAGTTAACGCTTCCAGAAATCTATTGAAGTCTTCTCCTTGAAAGTCTGGTTCTTCCGGTTTTTTGCTACTTAATCTCTCCATTTTACTTTTTATAAAGTTGTGGTTGGTACATTCAATCAACATATCATCTATAACACCTGAAATAATAAGGGTTTTCCTTTCTACTTCATTCTGGATTGCAATTTTAATACCATATACTTTCTTTTGAAATTCCTTGCTAGTTCTTGCAAGGTCAAAACAATCAAAATTATTTGCTGTTTCCACTATCATAAAGTCTTCAACAATTCTGTTTTTCGCAAGTGTTTTAGACTTCTTTTTTTTATCCTCCTCGCGCCATGCCATAACTTTATAACTAATAGGATGAACATATTCCAATATTACTTCAAAAATTCCTGTCTCATCAGTTTTTAGTTTTTTTAAAAAATCGTTACCCATTGCTACTACAATAAGATCTTCGATGCTATTGGTACCAGTTGTTCGAAAAATAGCTGACAACTCATTATTAATTTTTTGTAGGTTTGTTATAGTATCATCAAAATCTTTTTTAGATGGGTTGTTTATTCTGATATTAACATTATCTAGATCCTTATACAAAACTTCTAAATTTTGAATACATGTATTCATATCACTGGCACCAACAATATCCATTATCTTATATTTTTGCACAGCTAATATGGTCTTTGTTATCATCTGTTGAAATGCAATAATTTTTTTCCTACAAAATTTAATAGTGTTAGATTTTTCAGTTTTTTTTAATGGATTCGCCTTAATCTTCTCATTTTTCAACATATAATATAATAAATATAGCGATTTTAAATTATAGATTTAATTTTAATACAAATAAACATCGATTTGTCACCTCTCATATAAATATGAGATTTTAATCTGTTTTTATACACTACATGCTTGAAGATATCGTTAATATATTAATTGCAAATGGTTTAAAAATAAAACAATAAAGTAGAAAAATGGGTATACCTAGTTATTTTTCACATATTGTTAAAAACCACTCTGAAATTATTAAAAGACTTGATAAGTTGAAGTCTATTAATAATATTTATCTTGATAGTAATTCTATTATCTATGATACATTAAGGATAATTTCAAAAGAATACACCGGAAACGACGACACATTTGAAGAGTTGCTAATACAGGGTGTAATCAATAAATTAGATGAATATCTGCATTTTATTAAGCCAACTGGTGTTGTATTTATAGCTTTTGATGGAGTTGCACCCGTTGCGAAATTGGAACAACAACGAACGAGGAGGTATAAATCTTATTTACTAAACGATATTAGATCTAAACTGGATCCAACAACAGACAAGGTCTGGGATAAAACCGCAATTACGCCTGGTACAAAATTTATGAAGAAGTTGGGAGAGGGAATAACTGGTCATTACATAAATAAAGAAAAAAGTTATGGTGCTAACCAGATAATAGTATCAACATCTCAGGAACCGGGTGAAGGAGAACATAAAATATTCCAGTATATTCGAGATAGACCTAAGTATCACGAAAAGACAAATACATTGGTTTATGGGTTAGATGCAGATCTTATCATGCTTTGTTTGAATCATCTCCCAATATCAAAACACATATATTTATACAGGGAAACTCCTGAGTTTATAAAGTCAATCAATTCCGATTTGGAACCAAATGAGGCATATTTTTTGGATATTCCTGAACTAGCAAATGTAATATTACAAGACATGAATGGTTACGGCAAGATTGATAGCAAAGAAAAGTATAATAGATTATATGATTACATATTTTTATGCTTCTTCTTAGGCAATGATTTTTTGCCTCATTTCCCGTCGGTAAACATTAGAACTGGTGGTATTAATATATTAACAGCTGCGTATAGAAATACCATTGGGAAAACAAAAAAAAATCTAACAAATGGAAAAACTATTTTTTGGAATAATGTTTATACATTGGTCGAATATTTGACAAATCATGAATTAGAAAATTTAAAATCGGAATATAAAATTAGAAATAAGTGGGAGAAACGATTTTACCCTTCAACGGATATTGATGAGAAAATGAAAAAGTTGGATGCAATTCCTACAAAGCGCCGGGCTGTAGAGAAATTTATAGATCCTCACAGTTATCATTGGGAGAATCGATATTATAAGAAACTATTCAACATGGATTTGAATAGACCATTTCTGCAAGAAATTTGTAATAATTATATGGAAGGATTGGAGTGGGTGATGAATTATTATACAACAGGGTGCTTAGACTGGAGATGGTCTTATAAATATCACTATCCGCCTTTATGGAAACATTTGCTACAATTTATACCAAGATGGAATACGGTTATGATACCTAAAAATGATCATAAAAATGTTTCGCAGTTGGTACAATTATCTTATGTGTTGCCTCGACCTAGTTTAAAGCTTTTACCATCAGAAATAGAAAAAGTTTTATTAGAAAAGTACAAAAGTAACTATCCCTTGGATTGTGAAATGCATTGGGCGTTTTGTAAATATTTTTGGGAAGCTCATCCTGGTTTACCTCATATTAATATAGCAAATCTAGAGAATTTGTGTAGCACAAACTAATTCCAACTAGGAGGAACGGCGCACCCCCAGTCGCCGGTTGATGTTGGTTTACAAGATACCGGATTGTAAATTACTTTGCCTTTCTTGTCAGTTGTACTTCCGGGTTTGGCTTGACCCGTACCATACCAAATTGCAAAATTTCCACCAGCCACATCTTGTGTTTTACCATCTACTAGATCCATTATAAATTTACCAGATAAGCGTTCATCAAAACATTCATATTTTATATTGTTTTTTGTACCAACATCGTTTATTGTTCCCCATATTACTTCTTGACAATTCCCTGATCCGCAAACAGTAGGAATAGTAGTTGTACCATTACAACTCTTACTAGCACTCTTCCAAAATTTATTTATACTAGCTTTATCATTAAGTGGACACACTGCATTGTTAGGAGAATCCGCATCTTTCCCAGTATTATAAAATGATGTAGTTTGACCCTCATACATGCCTTCAGTATATAATTCATTAAAATAGTAATCAAATGATAGCCCGCCATGTTGAGATGCCCAACTTTTCCATCCATCTAGATTTCCTTGAAACCCAATCAGTCCAAACTTATATTTTTTTTTGAGTTTTTTAAATTCTATCGAGAAAGCAGTTACTGATTTCGGATCTTCAAAATCCATAATAAATCCATCAATGAAAGGATAATCTTTTAAAAGATTGTTAATTTTTGTAGAAGCAGAGACAGATGCATTACAACAAACAAATGCCCATTTTTCTATAGGTAATTTCAAATCTTTAACTTTTTGATTTTCCCATTGGTCTGTCATTACATTATTTGGCGGGGATGGGTTGCTATCATATTTTCCTGGTACATATTTGGCAGAATTGGCACATACAACAACCGAATCAAAATGTTTAGAAATCGAAGATACGGGTAATATTTCAACTTGATTATTAATTTCAGGTACATTAAATCCAAAAGCTTCGGGAATCAAAAAAAGCTTTCTATTTGATGGTGTTGGTTTTGGCGTCGGTGTAGGACCTGGACCCGGATCTGGACCTGGTTGTGTACCACACGCAATATTTTCACATCCATGACAATGGTTATCTTGTTTACACCAACTTCCAGAACCGCATTGTGTTTGACAAATAGAATCGTCATTACCAGATGTTGGTTGGTTCATATCTAAGTTGGTTTCTACAATTTGCGCAACTCTTGAAGGTTCTACATCAAATCCCTCTTTGTAATTAAAACAAAAATGACATACGCAAAATATTAGTATCAGTAGCAGTATTATACAAATGATAGGATTCATTATATAAAAATACATATATAAAAATATAGAAATGTTTATATATAAATGAGTCAAAAAAGAGCCATTGTATCTTTAACAACTGCTAAAGAATTTAGCGATTTTGTAAGTCAACATAAATATGTTGTAGTAAAGGTCACTGCCGATTGGTGCGGACCTTGCCAAAGAATTAAACCATTATGTATTCAACAGATACAACTATTGCCAATTGAAGTCGCTGTCGTAATTGTGGATATTTCAAAACCAAATAGATTAAAAAGTTTTCTGAAGATTGGATCTATTCCTTACATGATGAATATGATTGACGGTGCTCCCATGGATGTTGTAAATACATCTGAATATAACGCAATCATCAAATTTTTTTCTAAAACAGCACAGCGTGTAACTGAAAAATAAAAAAAATCATATTTTTGTATATGGATGATCTAGATTTAAACATACAAAACTATGATTTAGAGGATATATTAAATTTATTTAAGTTAAATTATCAGTTTACTGAACAAAATTTAAAACAAGCATATAAAACTGTTCTTAAAACCCATCCAGATAAATCGGGATTAGATAAGGAGGTATTTTTATTTTTTAAGCAAGCTTACAGTGTCCTTTCTAAAATTTATAAGTTTAGAAATAGAAAAAAAGAATGCACCCATCAGCAAGATTATAGCGCTGACGTAGATACTGAAAAGGCACTTCTATTGAAAAAACTAGACGGAAAAAGTGTAAAAGATTTTAATAAATGGTTTAACACCATGTTTGAAAAAACAAAAGTATCGGATAATGCAGTTGATAATGGGTATGGCGATTGGTATAAAAATGGCGAAGTTGAAAATCAAAAACAAGTGAGTTTGCAAGATATGGAGGGCGAATTCGAGAAAAGAAAAAATCAATGTAAGGCATTAATTGTACAAAAAGATTTAATGGAGATGGGGTCAAATTCGGGATATAATTTAAGCAGAGATGCTCCCGATGAATACAGTTCGGATATATTTAGTAAGTTAAAATATGAAGATCTTAAAAAAGCTCATACCGAAACGGTGATTCCAGTTACTAAAGAAGATTTTGAAAAAACTAAAAAATTTAAGAGCGTAGAAAGTTATAAAAGACACCGCGCTTCTCAGTTGACAGCACCGCCATCTTTACAACAGAGTAGAAAATTTCTCAAGAAAAAAGCAACCCAAACCAATGAAATGGAAACGCGTAGAGTGTATTCTATATTAAAAAGAGATGAAGAGGTAGCACGTAGTAATGAAAAATGGTGGGGGCATTTAAAACGCTTAGGTAATATATAAATTTCAATAAAATAAATAAATTTATATATATATAGATGTTCCGATACATATCAGTTATTATTATTTTAACAGTTCTAGGTGTTCTTTATGAAAAATACAAATTAAAATTCATGCCCGATGAAGAATTGCGAAAGTATGATCTCATCAAGAAATATTTATTAAATGGAGATGAAGATTTAGGTGGAAAGCCTATTTTATGGATTCATACAACTCATGAAGTTAACGCTCGAAACTGGCAATCATTCTTTTCAAGAAATACAACAAAACTCAATCAACCTTATATTTTATCGTGTTTAGAAACTATTGTTAAATCCTGTGGAGAGTCTTTTAATATTTGTTTAATTGATGATAATTCATTTTCTAAATTATTGCCAAAATGGGATATTCAAGTTAGAAAATTAGCAAATCCAATTAGATCGCATATTAGAACACTGGCAATGGCTAATTTATTACACATGTATGGTGGTATGCAAATACCAGATAGTACGATTGTATTAAAAGATTTGAAACCCTTACACGACAAACATTTAGCTAACAACTGTTGCTTTGTCGGAGAGACATTAAGTAGAAATGTAACTGCAAACTATAAGTCTACATTTCCAAATACTCAGATAATAGGGTGTAAGAAGGATAGTCCTGTAATATCTAATTATATAGGAAAATTAGAGATATTAAACAGTAGAGATTATACAAATGAAATTGATTTCTTAGGTGAAATGGCACGCGAACTTTATAGTTATACACAATCTGGTAAAATGAGTAAAATAGATGGCTCTATTTTTGGATCAGTAGATAATAATGGAAAAGATATTACAATTGATAGATTATTGGGAAATACTTTTATTGATTTTAGCCCAAAACTCAATGCTATTTACTTGCCAAGTAAAGAAATATTGATTCGAACTAAATTTGGATGGTTTGCAAGATTATCACAAGAACAATTGAAAACTTGTGAAACAGTTGCAACGAAATGGATGATTATTGCTCAGAATCAAAAAATATAGAATAAGAAATATCATATGTTGACTTATCATATTTAATAGTAGATGTAAATGGAATATGATGAAACTTGCAAATTTGTCTTAATATTGTTACAAAATTTTTATAATTCATTTTTCGGGTTACATATTTTTGCTTTGAAGGGAAATAATGCTCTTTTATTTTATCCAGAAATGGCTGAACCGCTTCATTATACTGTGCAGATTTAAATGTAGTCTTCGTAAAAAAATAATAATTTGTTTTTTTAGTTGCGTTTGATTCTAAAAATGTATAAAATATTTCTTTTGGGATGGATGTTTTAAATATTTGACTGGGCATATATATATAACACATGAATTATAAAAATTTTTATCATATATTTTTTACTAAATCATAGGTAAAAAAAACCAATTCAATTTCATCTTCATGTAAAGTATGAAACAATGAAATGTAAGAACAAATTATAGTTATACATTTATATTTACATTCTTCATCTAATAAGTCTGTTATTTTAACAAATTGGAAATAACAATCTAATATATCCATAACCGAATACCCTTTATCATGTATTGAATTGATTATTTTGAGAGCACTCTTTAGTTTTTTATTTACATGCCATTCTCTTGTAAATTTTTCAAATTCATAGTAACTAATATTTGTACAAACGTGTTTTGCTTTTTCTAAAGTTATTTTTTCATCTAGTAGATTGAACTTTTCCATATAATTTACTAGTAATCTAATTGAATTATTACAAATATTCAAAATAAATTCTTGAGCTTTTTTAGTTATTTTAATCTTTTCCTTTTTTTTAATATTGGTTAAAATTTCAGCCAGTAATTTTATTTCGACTGACTTAATTTTTATTAGATTGCATCTTGATTGTAAACTTTCAACTACTTTCTGAGTATTAGTACACGAAGATATAAAATTTACATTGTGACTGAATTTATCAATACAGTTTCGAAACACTTGTTGACTTTGTTCATTTATACTGTCTATATCATCTAGAACAATAAATTTTTTTTTTCCTGATATACTCGAAGGCGTTTTGCAAAATGTTTTAACCTCCGTCCTGTAATATGATATACCCTGCTCTTGTAAATTATTAATATAGAGTACATTATCAGTTGGAATATAATCTCTATCATAATATTCCCGAATAGTTGCATCCAATAGAGATGTCTTTCCACAACTAGAATCTCCTATCAAAAGAATATTTAGACTATCCATTTGTACTAGGGTGCTTAATAAATTAATGTATTCCGGGTCTATAACAAAATCTTTATATCTTCTAGGTTTATATTTCTTTAGGAATGGTTCGTTCATATGAAAGAAAATATAAATATGTATTTAAGTGATACTCATCGGTGAGATATAATCTTTATATAATGTATAATATGGGAGGAAACGCAAGTAAATGCGGAAAAAAGCCAAGCGTCGATAATGCAGGCGTCCAAGAGGGAGGTCGCAGAAGACGTCGCATGGGCGGTAAAACTAGACGTAAGACGGGTGGTAAAAAAAGAGGCCGTCGCAGACATCCTCGTAAAGGTCAGCGTTCCAGAACAAGAAAAGGGCGCAAAGATTTTGTAACGCACAAAGGCGATAAAACATATAATAGAAGGGGTCATAGACAGTACAGAAAACGCAGACCGTACACTAAACGTAGGCGCTAATTATATATTAATTTATTTTAGTTAATATATATATACATAAATGACAATCAAAAGCAAACAAAGGTATAGAGGGGGAAGTAAATCTTCTCCACATACACCAGCTGATTTACCAGAATGCGCATATCCTGCTTTTGGTGGTAGACATGCGAAACCCACGAATGCCACTTGCAAATCTTCACCTGATATGACAAATCCATTAGTAATAGCTCATGATGCAGGCGCTGTTACACAATGGGCGGGGGATCATGTTTCTGGTATTATTAAGTGGGCTGGAGATACAATTGGTAATATGACACCAGCTCCTAAACCAACAATAATACATAAGGGTCAAGACGGCGGTACCCGGAGGAGAGCAAATAAACATAAAAAACATAAAAAGAGTAAAAGACGCAAAAGGAAGAAAAAACATAAAAGATATAAAAAGCCAAAAGGAGCGAGCGCTGATATAACACCAGTATCTCGCGAATGGATGGTTAGAAATAATCTAGCACATATTAATCGGTTTGCAAATGACACTACTATACCAGACAAAGGTGATAAGTTTTTAAAACTAGTCAATGAAATGAAAAACTCAGGATTAACAGATGGTTATTTTATTATTGATTATAACTCTAATCGTTCTCCAGGTCACTATGGAAGATATTTGATTTCTTTTGATGAAGAACAAGATAATGATTTGCTACCAGATGCTACAATTTATACAGGTGGGTACGCATACGATATTTCAGAAGCAGAGCTTAGAAGAATGCGTCGGGAAAATGAAGCGCGGGATGCAGTACGTGAGCTGGAAAGGGAAAGAATCAGAATGCGCAACGAAGAATTAGCACGTCAGAGAGATAGAGAGAGAGTTGAAGCCATGGCATTGGGGATCACGGTAGATCAACTAAGAACTAGACGACGCATGGAAGAAATAGAGAGATCAGAACAACGAGAGCGAGCAAGGGTAAAAAGACAAAGAGAGCATTATTTTGCTAATTTACCTGAAAATGAAAATGTTGTTGTATTTGAAAATCCCGATGGTGATATAAATCTTGGAACGATATCAGAGAGACCGGTAACGCCAGTAAACGAAATACCGGTAACACAACCATCGTTATACCAAAGAATAAGAACTACTATGAATAGAATACGAAGAAATCGTACGAGAGTGAGACCCAATAATGTTGCAAGGGGTCATGGTAAATCGAAAAAACGGCGTAAGAGAAATATAACAAAAAGAAAAAAAAAGAAGAGAAGAAAAAGAAAAAAATAGAGAAATTTAATTTTACAATAAAGCATTAGTCTTATTGTAAAATATTTTGAATTTTAAAGATTATCAGTCATAATAGCTGCCAATACCTGTTATGTGACCTTGTGCCGGTGCTGTGGTAGCCTCTAAGACAGGCTTCTTTTGTGCGATTTCTTCCTTTTCTTTTTCTTCTTCGTTCTTCTTATACTCGCCCCATAACTGCAGTCCACCCAACGTCGTCGTGGCGAGTCCGATTAATGGCAGGTTAGAGTCCGTTGTTTCAGAATCATCGCTTTTGTTACCATCCCCATCGCTTTCTTTTTTTTGTGTATTATCACCCTTCACATGATGTTCTATAATAAATTTTTTTGCTTCCGTTAGTTTCTGCATATCATCTTTGCCTATCATTTTAATTAAGCTCGAACAGGTTCCGTCATAAATATTATTCTGTTTATTTTTCAATTTGCCCGCAATCTCGTTCACAGCTGTCATATGAAACGCGGCTGCCGATCTCTCTTCATCGGTCTCGTATTTCACTCTGTCGGTGTGCAATCCAGGTGCTGCGTCGCGAAACAAACTCTTCCAGTTGGAGTTGGAGCATACTTCAGCATCTGGTTTCAATTGGTCAAGCATTCTTTCAGTCCTTGTAGGTAGCATAGTCTTGCTCGCTCCTGATAAACTAGCTGTTAGTAAGCTTAAGGCCATAATTAGATCTTTGAAACCCAATCCTCCCTTCTGTATAGTTCTTCGCTTTTTACGCCGTGTTTTTTTATTTATGAATTTTCTTTTTTTAACACGTGTTCTTCTTCTTTTAAAATGTGCTTTTCTTTTTTTAATTCGCGATCTTCTTTTTTTAACGCGTGTTTTTCTTTTTTTAATTCGTGATTTTCTCTTTCGACGCACGGTTTTACCCATTATAACATAACCAAATATTATAGTTATTTACACCTTTAAATTATTATCAAGTAAAGGTATATCTTTATTGGTTTTTTCCTTATAACATGATAATAGAAGTGATCCCCATGATATTATACATAATATAATGCCTACAATTATTAGCCCAAATATACCATTCATATGACTAGTTAAACATATATTTTTTATATGACTTACTAATTATCTTTGACAGATATGTCAAATTTATTCCTAAAGTAAATAATTCGTTATAAGTATTTAAATTTTAGATAAATACTTATACAAATGGAAGATTATTACAATTTATTAGGAGTTTCGGATAAAGCGTCGGACGAAGAGATAAAAAAAGCGTACAGAACATCATCATTAAAACATCATCCAGATAGAGGCGGTGATAAAAGCAAATTTCAATCTATAAATGAAGCATTCCAAACACTAGGGGATCCTCAAAAACGCAAGATGTATGATATGCAAAAGGGAAATCCTTTTATGGGAGGAATGCCGGGATTTTCTGGAATGGGGGGTTTTCCTGGAATGGGAGGCGATATGATGGAAAATCCAGACGATTTCTTAAAAATGTTTTTTGGCGGAGGGATCCCATTTGACATGCAAGGGGGTCCGCGAGTACAAATTTTTAGAAATGGTCACCCTGTTAATATGAATCGTGCGATGAAACCATCTCCGATTAACAAAACTATTAATATTACTTTAGAGCAAGCGTATACTGGCGTAAATATTCCTGTTGAAGTAGAAAGATGGTATCAGGAAGATAATATAAAAAGAACAGAAACGGAGAGAATATATGTACCAATACCAATGGGTATCGATAATCAAGAAATCATCATTCTTGAAAATAAGGGGAATGTTATAAGTGATAAAATAAAAGGCGATGTAAAGGTCTTTATAAATGTTGAAAATAAAACAGAGTTTATACGAGACGGTCTAGATTTATTGCACCAAAAAAAAATCACGTTAAAAGAAGCGCTATGCGGATTTTCATTCGATATTAAACACTTATCGGGTAAGACATATACTATAAACAATACGAATGGAAAGATAATAACTACGCGTTATACAAAAACAATACAACACATGGGAATGAAGCGAGAAAGAAGGCATCCAGCGTCTCCAATGATTGGAAACTTAATAATAGCTTTTGAAGTTAAATTCCCATCATCATTGACGGATGAGCAACGTGAACAATTATCTAAGATTTTATAATTATTATATAGAATATAATGCTATAACAACGATTATAATAGTAGTAATGAAACTTCCAAATATAATAGATGCTATTATACAATTTCTCTTACAACAACAACCATAATCTTCATATTTTTCATCTTGTAAAAGAATGTGAGGCAAACCTAATAATTCTTGCATTTTTTCCTGCGTAGAAATTTTTTCAAAACAACCGTGAGTGGATCCTATATCTGTATATTTTTCAGGAGGCCATTGAAATATAGATCCAGAAATATCGTATTTTTGATGCATGCGCTTAGCGAAGTTAATTTTTCTTATATAGTTTTGTTTATCTATGGAACTAAATGGATCAGTAATAAGATTTGTTATGGTATTTCGCATTTCTGGTCTAGGCAACTTAGCATAGCAACAACACCAGTTACAACACCATCTTGATCTATTTTTTTCTGCAAATTCCATTTCATCTGCCAACAACTGATCAATGATACCAAATGATGATTTTAATAGTTCATATTTTTCAAAACCATACATTTTTTCATGATACTCTTGATCTATCATTTGTTTTAGTTTAATAACCTCGGGGCTATCATATGATTTTTTACCAAATTCAATTAGGTGATTATGTTCAAGCTTATAGTATTTAATTTGGTTTATTCGATCTCTAATGAAATTAACATAATGCTTTTTCAAACCACTAATTTTTTTTATTACTGAGAAAATATTAATATTAAATGCAATTTTGTATCGATGACGTATAAGTCTAGGAACAATAAATTGGTTTGTTTCTTTAATTTCTTTAATTTTAGTTTCTAATTGTGCAACGGTCTCTTTTAATTTTTTGAAAAAATCAGGCTCCTCACAACCTTCACCTTCTTTAAATTTTGACATATCTGTAAATAAAAGCAAATCGCCTGATTTAAATTCGCAAATAGACTGAAGTTTATCATATTGATGAGCGGATGTTTTATGGGCTTCACTTTGTGCATCTAATTTCAAGTAACTAACTATTGATAATAAAAATGAGATCCCTGCATTTATAGTCGATAATGTAGTCGCACCCCACGGTTGATTCTCAAATGCAGCGGCACATACAGAAGCTGTTGCTGAGCAAAATATAGATGGGAACATCAACATGTTGAGTCTATTTTGACAATAACTTTCAGCTTCCATATAAATAATTTTTTGACCTTTGACGTAACTTGCCAGAATATCCATTGCTGAAGAAAAATATTCATTTTTATTATGATAAATTTCATTCAATTCATCATAAACATCATTATAAGTAACTTTTTTTTCCGAAAAAATTATAGTTCCATTAGGAGCTATAGGCTTTAATTGTCCATATCGTTGTTCTTGTTTATTTATTAGATTTTTACGATTATTATTGGTTACAATCGGGTCTCTAAAAGGGGTGGGAACATTTTGTTTTTTTCTTCTTCTAGGTTGATTATTAAAAACACTGCTAGCGGACGACCTGCGTGAGAAATTTTGTTTTACCGGTCTAGACCTTGCTGTAGATCGTTCAAATGAAAAATCTGGATCATCATTGACATCATTGGCATCATTGACATAATCATCGTCGCTAGCTGTTTCATATGAATAAGTCCTGCTATGAGCTAGAGCTAAACTTAAATACGGTCTACGAACATTAAATAATGTTTGTGGAATTTTAGAAATAAGAAACGCTTCGTATAAAACATGATAATTTACAATATTTCTTGAATGTTTTTTGTTCCATAATTTGTTTTGTAAATTGGTTGCTATAATTAGTGCTTTTTCTTTATTATTTTCAATAAGTAATAAAAATTCTTTACTTACATCTTTGTTAGAATGTGATTCAACTTTTATTTTAACTCTGTTATTTTCCTTCAATCCTTCTTTTAAACCGTGGATAAATTTGTCTAAAGTTAATTTTTTTTGTCCGCAAGCTATCAATATTAGCGTAGGTCTAATAGCAGTGTCAACAATTTGTCCTTTTTCAAATTTAAACTTTATTTCCCGTGGAGCAGTACCTTTGGTTTTTGCCCATTTTTTCCACGAATCATGATGTAATGAACGAACCGACATAATATATATTTAAAATATATATATTATACTTATGAAATACGCTTAGTATCAATCTCCGCGGATACAAGATAAATAGAATTCTCTGTAATTATGATATATTCGCGATCTACTTTATATATTTTACTTACTGGACTGGTATACTCATCTTCACTCTTAACTAAAAGTTTTTCACCACCCTCTCTAACACCAATAAGAACTTGTTTATCACACGATGCCGCCCAATAGTCCATCATGATCGGCTTATCTTCCACGATTCCTAATTTAGCTACGTGTTTTAATGTAGTATCACCTGGAAGTCTATAATTAGCCTCTTCGGTTTGCTGAGTCGTTTCTTCTGCCATCTTTTATAGTAGAAAAGCCTTTAAAATCTTTAAATACTTATTTGCTTAAAAAATAATGTATTAGTATAATTATAATGAATAGCGCTTATAATATTGCAAATATTAAGAACTTCAGCTTGACGCTGGACAAGAAAAATATTAAAACAGTTAAAGAAAAATACACCATACTGATATCAGAATTTTTATTGTGTGCAAGTGAAAATGTAATTGTACAAAATGATAAATACTTTGTATTTATTTTACAAAGAGGACTGGAAACATTGAAACATTGTTTTAAGATGATTTATATGTATACAAGAAATTTGGATTTGACAATTTATCATTGTAAAAAGGCATTTTGTTATTATGTTGAATTTATTGGGCAAATAGGCGACGATAATCACACATATTTGCAGTTGAATTCGAAAGATGCAACCTTATTTGTTTATAAAAAGACCATATTTGAAATAGATAATGAATATAGAAAAAAATTTGAACTAGATGAAGAGGATAAATTATATATGAAATTAATTACAAATATAATAGATATTTTTCATGAAATAATATTGATGATGATTTCGAAAGAACCCGAATTGAATGATAAAAAGGAGTCAGTAATTCATTTTTGCATTAAACAATCGATTAAAATTATTGATAAAGTTTATGATAAAAATAAGTCTCTCAAAAATAATCTAGATAATACTGGATTGATTCTTTACTTCTTGTACGCTATTAAGGATCCCGAAATAGATAATATTAAATATTGTAGTATTTGTGATTCTTTTGTTAAAAAATTAAAAAAAAAATCTATCACATTAAACATGCTTCAAGAAAAACTTTATAGAGGCGAATGTAGTAATTATATTAAAACTTATACTTCATTAAGATTTGTAAATTGGTTATTTCTTTAATTATTCTGGCTTTACCATTATCCACTTTTTCCAGACCTTTTTAACTTTGGCTTTTGCTTTTTTTACAGGAGCATCAATTTTTACTTGACAGTATTCCTTTCTTAAAATTATTTTGAGGAAATCATATATTTTATATAAAATGGTTTCGTCACAATGACCAACAATTAAAACGCTCCCGGTTCTGAATATCATAAATGATATTTCGAGACATTGATTATCACCTTTCCCTTTTCCTTTCTTATCGCATTTTTTTTCACAATGACACACGCCATCCTGTAAACTATTATCTTCATTATAATAGAATTTGCACTGAATTCCCGGATATGAACATGGATCATAAACAACATGAATATTATAAGTATATTTCAATCTGTGTGCAAGAACATCTCTGTCTATATAATAATTGCATGTAAAGTTTGAATTAATTAATACGGTATCAATATCGTCTTTTTTCCATTCTAGTTTTTCTGTACAGAATGGTTGCATTATGTGTATTAAAGCATCCAGAACTTCAAATAAGTAATTGCTACTTTGAATCCCCGGAATCTCTAGTTTACCTGTATTAAATATTTTAACGTGACTTTCTTTATATTTATCGTCTTTTTTTAGTCTAATAATAAGAACAAAACAATTATAAAATGCACCTTTTCTCTTTGTTCTATAACTTGTTAGATCTTTTTTACATAAGCCAATATTGATTTTTCGCACATCTTTAAATTTAACCTTTCTGGCATTTGGATTATCGATCTGTGATATTATATCAACAATCAAGATACCTTCTGTATTTTTTAATTTTTCTTCCAATACTTTAACCTCTTCCTTTGTAGTGCAATTTACTTTCATTTGTTTTTTTACCGTACCAATGCTTTCTTTTTGATAAGGTATCACTGGAATTTTCCAGAAAACATTATTTAAATCAATAGGTCTATTTAAATATGCTATTTTTGTTTGAGTAGATATATAAATATCACTACATTTAGGAATTTCTTCATTTTCTGTCAAAGTTATTTCTTCTTCATCTTCTTGGTTACAATTATTTGAAGGGGTGTTATTGATAAAATTATCCCAGGCATCGTCAACGGCTAGCATTAATATTGTTTGTTTGTCATTCTTTAAGTTGTTCTTTTATTCAATTTATTTTCTAATGGTTATTAAAATGGAGACTAGTAAGCGTATCAGAGCCATCAAGGTGAAAACTCGCACTAATTCTAAAAAATCGGACATTTTAGAAAATATTATTGAAGAATATTGTTTAAAAAGAAATTCATTCAATCCTACCCATCCATCTCCAAATGTATTTATTGGTAAGCTTCAAGTTAGAATGAGGCAATACTATAATAATTTATACAAAGATGTCAATCGTTTTACTGAATAATTAAGCAAATAATCCTTATTTACCATACCATGATGAGTTATATACTTAAATAGTTTAATCCAGTCGTCTTCCATGGCATATTCTTTATTAAAAGTCAAATAATATATAAATTTTATTAGAAATGCATTTACTTCAATATTGTAAAATGCACTTCTTTGTTTAATGTATTTTGAAATGTTAAGTACACGGCCAGTTTTCAATAATTTCTCAAGATTTTCCCATACAGAATCAGTTATTATATTTTCATGAAGTAAATTTGCGTCAGGTGTATGGTTAGACTGTAAGAAATTAATCATGCTTCTTATATCAGATTTAAACATGTATTGTATAGCTAGAATGGTTTCTTTATTGATATTTAACTCTTCTTTTTGTTGAATTTCATTTAAAAAATTAAATATTTTCTCTTTTGGCAATTGACAAAAGCGCAATCTAACAAACTCATTTTGCAATGCCGTATCAATTCTACTAATATAATTGCATATTAAACAGAATCTTACATTTGTAGAATACTGCTGTATTAGCGATCTCAATGCCTGTTGTGCATTTTTTGTCATGTAATCAACCTCGTCCAAAATAACAAATTTCATCCCTGTTCCAAATAAAGATTTAGTTTTTACAAATTGACTTATTTGATTTCTAATAATATCAATACCTCTATCATCACTGGCATTCAAATGAATCATGAAACCTTTTCTAGTGCTGGAATATTTTGTTTGGTATAATTTAATTAAATTTATAATAGTTGTAGTTTTTCCTGTTCCAGGCGGGCCATAAAATAATAAATTAGGGAAATATTGTTTTTCAATTACATTTGTAAGTATTTTTTTATTTGTGGCATCTAATACAATATCTTTGAATTCTGTTGGTCTATATTTTTCAACCCAAGGACTATGTTCAGTCATTTAGATAATATATGTTTATACTTTTATATAAAAATATAAATTGAAAATATATAAATGAATAATATTAATTGTACTTCAACTAAAATGAATAATACCGGGTATTTAGCCGTATATCTGGGGTGCATGTATGCAGGTAAAACCTCGAAGCTAATATCTATTTATAATAAAAATAAAACCGCAGGAATTTCCACTTGTGTGATTAACTATATTGAAGATAAACGATATCATGATAATAAATTATCCACCCACGATCGTAAAATGATTGAATGTTTATCGGTTCGAAAAATATATGATGTATTTGAAAATGATCCTAATCTTTTAGAACAAACAGAAGCTTTTATTATTAATGAAGGGCAATTCTTTTCAGATTTATTTGAGGTAGTAAAATTACTGGTTAATGAGCATAATAAAAAGGTGTATGTTTGCGGATTAGATGGCGATTATAAAATGAAGAAATTTGGTCAAATTTTAGATTTGATACCAATATGCGACGAAGTGGAAAAATTACATGCCATATGTACGATATGCAAAGCTCCTGCGTCATTTACTAAACGCATAACACAAGAAACCGAACAAAAGGTTATTGGAAGTGATAATCATATTCCTGTTTGTAGAATGTGTCATTTAAAAAAACCATAAAATTTTACTTTATTTACAATTATCGCTTTCGTTTGCGCATTCGTTTGCGCCTCCCTCTACATTTTTTATATGTTTTTCTTGCTTTACGCCAGCATTTTTTAAATTTTCTCGTATGCTTTTTTCTGGTACATTTATTAAAACTGCGAATTGATTTGCGATAACATTTTGATATTTTATGTTTTTTATTCATTATATTATAATTACATATTTAAATTAGGTCGAAATCTATCCCTAACAAATTTTGAAACAATGCTACGTGTACGATATGTTAAATTATCGGACGCAAGTTCTCTATAAATAGATTCCATGTTATTGTATCTTGTTTTGTAATTTATTATAATTCTACCCGGTTTATTATCACAGGCGCAAAGGGGACCAATCCAATATTTACCATGTTCAAGTAGTTCTTCTTCTGAGAACCGCTCTTGTAACTCTATATGATGCAAACTGGGAAATTTAAATTTTTCATTAATAAATTTTTGAATGTGTCGCGTTTTGATTTTACCCAGATTGTTTTTACGGATCCATCTTTTTGGAATACCATTGCAAATAGATTTACCGCATAAATATCTACTATTCATGCAACCATTGCTTTGTCTCCATAGTCCAGGAGGTGGAGATATTGTTATTCTACGAGGTTTACACAATTTATAATTATGATATCCATTAATTCTTCGCCACCAGATTTTTATCATATTGACCTTCTTTTTCTCTCCAGCCTTGATACAAGGACCGATAAAATGCAATAACACTATTCTAAAAGCTTTATAAGCCGTTGTGTCAATATATGTCATAAATATGTATGCTATATATCCATATATATTTATTTATTTTCAATTTAAATCCGTAAATGATTAAAAAAAGTATTTAAATTAAATACCACAAAACTAGTATACGAAATGACTAATGCTAAAAAAGGCGGTAAAAAACGTGGGAGAAAGCCCAAGAATACTAAATTGGTGGATAAACCACCACCTAAAAAGAGAGGAAGAAAACCAAAAGGGGGGAAAATTATTAAAAATTTTGGCGATATGAATAAAAATAAAATTGTAAAAAAAACAAATGTTATTTTACATTTAAAATGCTCTTCAAAAGAACTAGATAGCGAAGATGGTGTAAATCCGAAGCCAGAATTTTTGAATATTAATAATCAATCAAATATAAATTATAATGAAATTAATACTACAGACGAACAAAAGATTGAAAAGAAAGATGTATGGGAAAAAATACGGCGACTTAAAATTAAATTGCATAATAATGATGTATCTGATAAAAGGTCAAATTGTTTTTGGTGTACCTATCCTTTTGATAATCCACCTATTTATATTCCAAAACAAGAACGAAATGGCATGGTTGAAGTTTATGGGTGTTTTTGTAGCCCCGAATGTGCTGTGGCGCATCTTAAAAAAGAACCCCTGGATACATCCACACTTTGGGAAAGATATTCATTGTTGAATAATATCTATTCAGATATCTATAAATACGAAAATAATATTAAACCTGCGCCAGATCCACATTATATTTTAGATAAATATTATGGGACTCTTACAATACAAGAATATAGAAAGTTGCTGAATAATCAGCAATTGTTATTGGTAGTCAATAAACCATTAACAAAAATCTTACCAGAATTATATGAGGAAAATAACGATAGTCCTAGTATTTATTCTAATTTATTGACACAAAAAAATACTGGTAAACAACAACTTAGATTGCATAGGAAACTTCCTAAAAATACAAAGAAGAGTTTGTTAAGTTCTAATTTCAATATGTAGTAATAACAATATATAGGAAGTATTGTTATTGCTAATTTTTCATTTTTTCAATATATGCTTCTTGGATCTTTTTGATTTGTTCGGTTCTTTTTTTTCGGTTATCATAACCTTTATTTACATCATCCATGAAATTTCTTATTTCTGAAAATACTTTTTGATTTGTTGTGGTTGCCTCGATGGTCTTTTTTTTATTATCTAATGTGCCCATAAATTCTTTGATTACATTTACTGGTTCGCCTTGGTGTTCTCTTAATTTATTAAAAGCTTCTTTGAATGTATAGGTTGTTTGTCTCATTACTATCCCTATTAAGTGTCGTATTGTTGCCATTTCTATAACCTTTTTATAGTCTCCTTTATGAAATATTAATCCTCGCATTGCTTCATCCTCATTTAAATTAGTCTGCGAACATACATACTTAATAATTTCAAAATGTTTTTTGGTCCATTTATTCTTAGACGTATCGTCTGTAATTTCTTCAGAGATTACTTTATTACAGGATAAATCTGAAATTTCAGGAGTATTCATTATAATATAAATAAAAATTATTTTAAATCGTATTAAACGATTCCGTTTATATTAAATAAATATGGAAGCATCTAAAGTTAGAGAAAGCGAAGTCAATAAAATGATGAGCGAAGTTAGCAAGGTAATTACTTCGCATCTGAATAATCTAGTGGATCGTTTCGAAGAAAATACAAAAAATATGGTTTCTACCGTTGAAATTCTCAAGGAACTACCTATTATCAAAGATCTTGAGACACGTCTTGAACATTTAAAAGCTGAAAATATAAAATTAAAAACGATAATTAAGGAAATGAAATGTCAAGATAAAAAACATATTGTGTTAAAAACCGAAGAGATTAACGATGAAGAAATAAGCGTTAGTTACTCAGATATTGATGCACTAGTTACTGACCAAGTTACAAATAAGAATAGTGAGGAGAAGTTGGGTCTTTATCATGGTGAGGTGGGTTCATATATGGATTATATGGCAAATCAATCTGATACTGATACAAGTGAGGATGAGACGGTTGAAGACGATGAGGATGACTCCAATGAAAAAAGTATGGAATCCGCCAAATCGACATGGATACATACGCCCAATCCAGGAACTCTTCTTGGAACTTGGAGTTCAAATGATCAAACCGATAATGATAAAACTGTTGAATCGGCTGAAAAAGCAAGGGATGCAGATGAAGCTTCTGAAGAGGTAGATGATGCTGAAGAGGATGATGCTGAAGAGGATGATGCTGAAGAGGATGATGATGCTGAAGAGGATGATGCTGAAGAGGATGATGCTGAAGAGGATGATGCTGAAGAGGATGATGCTGAAGAGGAT